>Ga0116227_10006889_pt1 | contig 22668 bp, 16 predicted proteins | sample S1TSphgellanicum_FD_89693 | JGI IMG/M metagenome (GOLD analysis project Ga0116227, IMG submission 89693) | Host-associated microbial communities from peat moss isolated from Minnesota, USA - S1T2_Fb - Sphagnum magellanicum MG | ecosystem: Host-associated > Plants > Peat moss > Unclassified...
ACACACTATATATATATATATATATATATATATATATATATATATATATATATATATATATATGCAAGCAATTAAGCGGAGAGTTTTGACCTTTTGATTTGTGCAGTGCTGCAAAACAGTGTCCATTTCTGTTCGGAGTTGCACATTTTTGTCTAGAACATAGTTAACCACCATGGTTAGCTGCATAGTGAGCTGGTTGGGTTGCTGGTTCACTCTTGCCTTAACTTACTCGAATGTTCTATTAATCACAATACTTTGTGAGAAATACCCACAAAGGATGGTGCATCAAGGCTGTACCTCCTCCACTATCCAATTTGTGAGAAGCTCTGTGACTTAGAAATTTCAGTTGTTGAACTGCATCCTTGTTTTTTAAACTACAGTTTTGCAGACGAGAGTGTGGTTGTTGAGCTCTCCCTTCAACAATTTGTTAAAGCTTTAGTTTGCCTACAATTATTGAGATTTGAAGCAGACCATGGTATCATTCTCTAGTGTTATATCTACTTGGGTGATGTTTACAGATTTGATTTAGATTTAGAATCCTCTTACTGGAATGTACTCTAAGTTGTGCAAGCCTGACAATTACAGCTGCGCCACTGGTGCTCAAGATGTGGTTCTGCAAAAGAAAATTGGATGAAGAAAGGCAAAACCATGCCGGTTTGGCTCAGCACAATGGGTTTCTCCCAGGCTTTTCACACAAGATGCAGAGGCTGGTGGTATAAGGCACAGCAAAGGCTAACACCTGCTGTTGATACCTTTGATTGGTCCAGGTGGGTTGTTATTAGTCTCCTCCCTCACCTATTTGTAGTCCCAGTTTCAGTTTTATGGGTAGGGTTGGAAACAAAAAAAAGTGTAAATAACTAAACTTGGATGTGAGAAATATTTTTGCATTGTCATATACTGAGAATTGCAGGAGATGCTCTTAGATGATCTCCACCCACAGCAGTAAAATGCACTTCATTTTCTGATGAAATATTGCAATCAAATAGTGTGAAAATCATTCTAGGAATGTAACTACAATCTGGATTTAGTGTGCTCCCAGATTGACAGCAAAGGAAATGACTGTTTTTGATTGGCCAACCAGAATTATTCACCTAGACGGAGGATATTTAAGTATATAGTCTGTTGCAATATAGAATCCACTTTTTCATGTTTATCGATGGGGAAGGGGGAAATAACCAACAGTGTGTGTTAGATGTCATAAGCATTCATAGAGGCCCAAATAGATAGAGGGTGTGCATGGAGATGCTCTTAGATAAATATCAGAGCAAATGCTAATTGCAAAGTTTTCTGCTCTCTTATTAGTAACTAAGTAATACCTATGCCTCTCAAGTACCACACAGATTTCAATCTATTTTGTTTGGATCTAGCTGTTTTTGTGTCAGATCCAGCTAACTGCCATGGACGGACAGGCAGGTTCTTCTTGTTTCTTGGTCTTTTGGTACATGAAATTCTGGTCCTTCGCTGCAAATAATGAGTTTGAGCTCTTCAATATTCATCCAGTCTTCCTCATCTAGCCTAGCACCCTGGTTGTGATGCAAGTGGCTATTAAATCATACTGCTCACAAACTCAGTTTACATCTTGAAGATTTTCTTTTGACTTCACCATCCAGAAAATAAACCCTAGGTGGGATGTGAATAAACTCTCAACTTTCAACTACATTGATTATTAGAAGCATATGCACAAAGATCATGGCAAGAAGTGATGTTCAAACTTACTTTGTAACACATCTAACTAAACCAATTCTCTTGTATGATCCAAACAATGAAACAAGCTATGATGTGTCATGTAAATCTGAAACGTGATGTAATTTACGTGCTGGTATGAATAGGCAGGTACCTTGACTTTTGGTGTAACACACCTGCTAGTACCAATAGTTGTGATTTTTGAAGCTTGATACCAGTCAATACCAATAACATTGGTTTTTGTATAATTTCATGCTGACATTCTTAAATTATTGAAATGGCAAATTGCAATTCAATGTTTTGAAGTGTGGCTCTGGGAGGAAGAAAAATGACAGAAAAGCAGATGGACCTGCTCAATCCGAGGGACAATTGGAGACTTTTTTTTTGTCTACTTGGGTGGAAATTTCAAATTAACAGAAAAGTTTCTGCAGTTGATATAGTTGCCCAACTGGTGACAGTTTGACAAAAATGGTGACCTAATTTAAATAGGCAATGATCTTGAAAATGTGTGACCCAATGAACTTTGCATTCATCTATAGTTTTTCTATAGTTCTTCCCCAAGAGGGAGAGCCAATAAAATTTTGCATGCAAGACCATCTCTCCAAGTGTTTTTATCATAGGAAGACCCAAAATCTTGGGCCAAATATTTATTGTCCATACTTGGGTCATAATCATCACCCAATGTGGCCTCCTCAAAGATTTCTAGGCCATAATCTTCTAATAATCAATAACTAACCAAAATCACATCTTCCAACATGCGATAAATCAATTCATCAAATAATGGCTCTAACCATTATGACAAGTTGAAACTAATGTTGCACAATTCTTAATTTTCTCTAAGAATCATTAGTTTCAATTCTTAGAATAAAATTTAATAATTGCCTTGATTTTAAAAGATTTTTTTGCAATTTTAAGAAATTGATTAATTTTCAAAAACCCCAAAAAAGTAATTGCTGATTTTCAACCAAAACCAATTTTCATCTTGTTCTCATTTCAAGAGGATTTGATCGAGTGTTGTCCGGGTATCTGGCCAGGCGGGTTAGAACTGTTGGGTAAGGATCTGGATCCATATACCCTACTTAGAACCGGGTTCAACAATTTGGAACCGAATGGAAACCTGAACAGGAGATTTGCATAATTTGAGGATCCAGCTTTAGACTTGTAACTGGGAACCAAGAAAAAATCTCAAAACCAAAAGCTTGGCACCTGCCAACTTGATTGTGTCACATCCGGTCCAAATTTTGTTAGGTTTAGGGTTAGGGTTTGCTTGAGCTTGGTGGAGGCATTACTTGATTTTCTTTTGTCATTGCAATGGGCATGAACTCCTCAAGAAGCGATTGATCTCCAATGAGTGTCTATCTCAAGTTTTAAAAATTTTGAAAAATTTTGGACACATGAACAACAACTCCTTGAATGGCAACCTTCCAAAGAAATTTGGTACTCTACCAAAACTCATCCACATGTAAGTCTTTCAAACAACAATTTATACCATGTGATTGTGAAGCACTATCTCCAAATGGTCATTATCAAATGCCAATGGTTGGTTGTTCCTTTTTCTCCCTAGCTATTTGGTTGTTCTTTTTTCTCCTTCCTTTTTTTGGGTGCTTTGTTTTAATAAGGTTTTGTAGGGTTCAATCACTGGTTGCTTCTTGAAGATGAAATCATGAATAGGAGCCAAGGTAACCAATGTAGAGAAGGCTTGCATCTCTTCAACTCATGTGGGGGAGGTGATTATTAATGTAAGAAGAAATATATTCATGCCTTGATAGTTTGAAAGTCTTTTGGAGTAGTGCGTGCACCCACAAATTCCCTTCGTGTTCCAATCAGTAGTTCTTCCAAAGTTGCAGCGCAAAGTCTTGTTGCAATTGCTCCAATTCTTATAAGTTCTTCAAGATCAATTACATTAGTTGCCTACCACATTTCACAACTTATGGGTATAGCTCTCCTTGATCCAAATTCAAGATAACTCTCTCTGTATTTGGTTTTTGCTCTAGGTTTCTATAACAAGTTTGTGAAGCTTGAACAAGTTTGAAATTTGTAACTAAGTGTTGATCCCTATTGTGCGTGTGCAATTTTTTGGATGTTATTATAGGGAAACGTGTAGGTCTTGTGTGATTGTTGTTTTTTCAAGTCTAGCTATAACAATTATAATTACCCAAAAGCTTGTCCCAGAGTACAATGATTTTTCTAAATAACCTTAAACCCTTGGACAATTGCTTGTTAATAGTATTAAATCCCATTCTTTCAAATTGTGATGTACAAATTATTGGACAATAATAAATTAACTGTTAAACTACTTTCTGAATTTGCAAATGTTGGGGTTCTAATTATGTAAGTTTTTGCTCCATACTAATCTAAACATTTCAAGGTTGGTTATTCTTGTCAATTTGTCATGCATCAAGTTTGGTCCTTGTCTTCAAGGTAACTATCATCCTAATTCTAATTTGGTTGGATCCCTTTAATAATTGAGTTTTATAGTTGTATAATTGGAAGGGTTTTGTCGTTTTGGTGTTGCCTTTGTGTTTATATGTTCTTTGTTGCTATGGCTTTTGTTTTGGTTCTTCTTCATTTTATTTTTTGTCTCTTTTTTTTTATTCTCTTCACATATGATCCTGCTTTGCATTTTCTACACACATAGGTTGAAGAGGCCCATGACTAATCACTAACCTAGTAAGGAGAATTGATGAACATTTATATGTTATTTTACAACTAGTTTAACAATAACCAATTTGTCAACAACGTAATGATTCCCCCATTGTTGGGTATGATTCATGCATTCTTTAAGTTGTAAGTATTTTGATTTCCTTTGAATTGGAAACCTAGAGGCTAGGTTCTACCTTACTCAATGGGCATTGTGGGAAACTTTGAAAACATGCAACTCATTCTAATATGTGGGACAAGGCTAATTGCTTCCCTTGTCATTAACTTGTGAATAGTTGCTTAAAAACTACTGTTTTTTTCAACATTCAATTTGAATCATCCCAAAGACTTCAAACATTGGGTCTCCATGTGTGGAAATAGATGTTTGACAAACATTAGATTTCCCACTGTACTTTTACTTGTGTAATCTAATAATAATACCTTCATGGGTTTGTTAGTGTAGGACCATGGGTGTTAATTAATGAAACTTCATTACAAGATTAAAGTTAATCATCTTTCCTTGTTTTCACCTACTTCAGTTGTTAGCTATGTGCATGAGCTTGAGGAATTGTGGGGTAAGTCGACAAATCCTATCCTTTGATGGAGCAAAGAATTTGGCAGTCTTGTAAATTAATCTTATCCATTTGTTGATGGAAAAATATACAAGGGGTTTTACAAAGGGGCTATCATGGTTAGGAAGGTTAATTTATCTAAACAAGAATTGGTGTAGGTCCCATTTGTAAACAAAATTTTATAGAATTTGCTTAATGAATATGTCATTATGAAACCAACCACGTACAAATGATTTTTTTGTGAAAACATGGAAATAAGTTGTTGGATGTTAAGATAACCAATTCCTCTTTTGACTCATGTGTGTTGGCACCTTGAATGTGCAAGGATTTGAGTAATAACAAATTCACACGCCCTATACCAAACATGTCAGATTTCATAAATCTAACTACAATGTATGTGACTTTTGTTTGATTGAGAACCATATTTATTTCTTTTAACTTGCATGTAGTCCTTGCTTTTGTTGTACTTTTGGCAAGAAAACAATTTCTTGGATAAGGAATTTTGTTCCAAAAGATATGAACAAGTTTAAAATATTATGTTTTTGCAATCTTGCAAAAATATTGGCTTGCCAAATATATGCTTCAGATTTTAGAAGGTGTGTGAAGAAGGTGTGGTCACAAAAACCAAGCCAAGGTGAAACAAGATTTCAACAATTTCAATTTGTAGGTATTTTGTAAACCTTAAACCCCTTTCATTTTTCTTTTTGTTATTAATGGTGTAGCTATCAAGATGCAACAACTTTGTATTAACCATGCTCTTCCATTTTTTTCAAGTTGTTTGTTGTTGTTGTGTTCCTATTACAATTTTCAAGATGCTACAGATTTGTATTAGCCATGCCCTTTTAATTTTTTCAAGTTCTTTGTTGTTGTTGTGTTCATGTTGCAACTTTTAGGATGTTACTTTGTATTGGCTATGCCCTTCCAATTTTTTCAAGTTGTTTGTTACTATTGAGTTCCTATTATAGCTAAATAAATGTAACAGCTATTGATGGCATCTACAAGTGGCATTCACCTTAACACAATGTTTTCTAAAGACAATGATGAGTAATGTGGTGAATTTTTTTTCCTACCAAAAGTATAATTCAAGGTTCACAAGAAACATCAAATATTAAATAAATAGTGAGGGAGATGCATTTTGGGCACTTTTTTATCCATAGCTTTTAGCCAACCGAAGCATGTGGTATCCTTGGCATCATGTTACAAGTTATTGGGGTTTTTTTGTTGTTAATGATGGTGCAAAAAATAATTACTGTAATCCTTAAATCATGCAATATATTGTCTGCCACTATAATCCAATTGATGTTAGTGCTATAAATGTTTCCCATGGGAAAATTAAAGGCTTTCTAAGCTATAACAAAGACCATGGGACATCTTTTTTGAAAAAATATGTATCTCATGAACATGTGGAAAAATGTAAAAGGTGGGACTTGTTTTTGGTGCAGAGAACTCAAGGAGATAGACCTCAACGAAAAACAACAAAGAAAAGGAAAAATATTCTTCCTTCTCTTATCATTGAGTTTTTTTGGCACCCAACAACCTTATAACAAAATTGACCTTGTGTAACATGCCTTTTTTGAAGACCTAGTTTTATACATTGCAAAAGGTTATCATCCATTGTTCTTTGCTAAAAATCCATGGCTAAGGCGCATGGTTTTAACACAACATCTATATGTTATGTTTCCATTTCGACATTAGTTGGTGACAAATGTGTTGCCAAACATTGTGGAAAAAACTAGGGAGAAATATGTTTTGCTTTCATTTGCTTCTTGTGTTACATGCACAACATCTTTCAATCTTTGGATGTCTGGTGGTGGACATGACACCTTTGCTATGGTTGTTAGTTCTATTAACAATTTATGGGAGCCCACACATGTTATAGTGAGAATTTTTGAGGTAAAAATTTTATTGGACTCTTTTGGTTTACTTGACAAAGTCATTTTTTATGACAAAGGGTCGAATCTAAGTACCTTGACTTCAACATTGAAAAGTGTTGTTACTTATTCTCCTCTTCAATTAACTAGTCCATTTGTGGGATCCTATTTTGGCCATGCCATGTCAAAGGCATATCAATATGCGTTTGATGATTCCAAGGTATGTGCTAGAGTTTTAGAAGTAAGTTTGAAAAGTGCTCAAACATCATTGTAGAAGACTAAAAAATCTGGGAAGGGGAAATAAGAATGGAGGGACCCTTACCATACCTTTAAAGCTAAAAACATTAGCACATTCAAATTTTCATCTAATCCTTTACATAAATAAAAATCTAACCTAGTGATAAATGAAACCTTTGACGTTAAAAAGGTTGTGGGTTCATATTTACACTTGACAACATCTATGCATATTTATCTAATAACATTTTTAGACCTTAGGAAGGTGGGAATTGGATTCGGTAATCCACCCCATAACCACTTTGGGTACTAGAGTTGGGGCCAAATGATACATTGAGCAATTTTTAGGGAGTTGGTTTTCAAATTAATTAGAACTATTGGTCCTCATTTTGAGGATTAGCTTGATATGTAGCTTGAAAATCAAGCTTCTTTGTCGGAACCCAATATTAATTAAAACTAGCATTAATGTTTCATGATTTTCTTAGAAAATAAATTCACATTCACAATAACTAGTGTAGCTTATGCCATTGACCCAAATGTGAATTCATTACTAAGTGTTCCTTCCAAAATCATTTTTTATATTTTAATTGAATTTCTAATGATATAAACTATTCAAAATTCAATATCTCTTACATTTTGAAGTGTACAACTTTCCAAATCACTTTCATTAAATCCTATTCATTGAGGGATTTTCAATAGTACCAAGCACATGCTCAAGTTGTCCTATAAATTTTAGTTCTGATTTAAATGAATTTTAGCAAAAAAAATATTTAATGTTCAATAAATTTTCCCATTGTAGGTGGAATGTGGTGCACCCTTACTCATCAAGCCCTTTCTAAGGGTACTAAGAGTACAACCAGAGGTGCTGTGGTTTGCAAGATCTCAATGTAACAAACAAACAACCTTCCTTCATACATAAATACCCAATGAATATTTTTCAAAAGATGGGAAAAATTTGAACATTTCATTGTTTTCCAATTTCCCCTTTAGTAGTCTCTTCTAATGTTGGTTAGTTTTGGGTTTTTTTTTTGTTGGGTTCAAGTCTAAGAACCAGACTTGATGAATGTACATGGACCCAAAATCAACCAAGAATCGGACCCAATGGGTCTACATGTACCTGGAACCAGCCAAGAACTGGACTTATTGGTTCTACATGGACTTGGATTTGGCCTTAGAACTAGACTTGATGGGTTTTCATGGATTGGACTCGATATATTTGAAGTGTTTTTTTTTTTGGCAAGGTCTGATTTTTAGGGTTAAGTAGGGGCTAAGGTCTGAGGTTTAGATAGTGTTTAAGGTTTCTACATTTTATGTCTAAGTTCTATGGTTATAGGATCATAGGTCCTAGCCTTAAGCTTCAATATGTAAGGGCATCTCCAATGATAGCTTTAAATGGTTTTAATACAAATATGTTGGGATGTTCCTTAGGTTCTTCCTTGTGTTGGATAGAGGCCCAAATAAGGCCCATGTAAATAAAGACCATTGTTGGCTAAATATTCTTTATGTTGTTTTTTATTGTTACTCTTGGTAACACGTTGAGGAATGCTTTGGAGACTTTGAAAAACCATTTGGAATGTAAGAGAACACCATGCAAACACCATGACAACCTTTTGGGAATGTGTTGGGAACACTTTATGAACACTAAAATTTCCAAAAAATCAAAATTGTTTAGAAATAAATATTTAAACCATCCCAAGAATAAGCCAAAATCAATCCCAACTTAAACTAGAAACTACAAGTTTTTATAAAAGTTAGGGTGGGGCCACACTTGGAAATAAATCAAAGTTAACTCAGAGTTAGTGAGAGAAATGTTAATGTTGTGATCACACTTATAAAAGTCACTATCTCTAAATCTTACATGGATGCCGACGTGGAGAGGAGAGGTAAGTCGGAGTTAGCTAACTCTCTTCCTACCTCCAAATCTACAAAAACTGAAGAATTTTTGAAAACATGCCAGAGGGTAGCTAACTCTTAAAAAAGACCGAGACCCCAGGATTCTTGAAAAACCCAAGAACAGACCAAAACTGGTTGAGTGACATAGACAAAGATTTGACTCTTAAGGTGCATTCACACTTGGTGTTAAGGACTCTAGTATTAAGTCCCCTAACACCAAGTTAGGCATTTAGGACCTAAACCTATTTACCATGAAGATTTTATGTTAAGTTAACATTCATTTAACATTAAACAATCACCCATTTAACATTGGGTGCTACCTAGATTTTCACTTAATACTGACTTAACACTAAGTGTGAATGCACCTTTATATTACACCCACTTTACCTTTCATAACATATGTAAATGTTGCAACTCTGGACCTAAGTTGATTCTCCTTAGAATACATCCACAATAAATCTTTTTTATCTTAATTAGGTGATATTATCATCAAATATATTTAGATTGTTGTTTTTGGGAAATTATAGTTGGTTCCTTAGTTACTATGTCCTAGAACCTACACATTAAACCCACAGACATGGGTTCCTTAAATGTCCAATAATTTGGGTTCAAAATGTATGCCCAATAGCCCAAAATAATTATTTTTTAAGGTGGCAAGTCTAGAGGTTATAACTTATGGCTCATTAAATCAGCTAATTGAAACACTTTAGTGTAGTTTTTGCTACATATAACATCAAACTATTGCTTTACTACAAAGGCAAATTTGGTAGTAATAGTCGGCCTAATCAATGCGATTAATTTTTGTGGCAAAATCTCCAAATTTTTTTTCAGATTTTGAGATTAAAACAAAGGTTGAAATTTACATATTCAGAACATGGGAAGGTGAGGTTTCCAGGGAGGGACCAACATAGAACCATGGGTTTCTGGGTGGTTCAGAAAGTTGATTTCAAAACTATTTTGATTTTGTTGAATTTTGGTGTTCGCAATGGGTTCTCAAAGTGTTCCTCAAACATGTTCCCAATAACAACAATAGAGAACAACATAGGGAATAGTTACCTCATAATGGTCTCCACCCACATGGACCCTATTTGAGTCTCTTTCCAACATAGAGAACAATCTAAAAAACCATCACAACATATTTGTGTAAAGATCAATTTAATGCTATCATTGGAGATGTCTATATATATATATTTAAGCTTAATGCTAGGACCTATGACCCTAGTGCCATATAACTTAAACATAGGACTCTAAAACTTAAAAAGTTTAAACACTATCTAAACCTAAGACCTTAAACCTTACCTAATCTTAAGATCAGACCTTGTAAAAAACCCTAAAAATTAGTTGGGTCTAGTTCTTGGTCAAGTTTGGATCCATGAAGATTCACCAGATCTAGTTTAACTGGCCAGTCTGATGCTTGACTGGTTCTAGTTGCATGTAGACCCACAAGGTCTGGTTCTTAAACATAGATCTAAATCCGGACCCAAAACCAGCCAACAACACTAGTGCAAAGCAATTTCGTGCAATTATATGAATTTTAAAGAACCATCGGATTTGGTTTTGAAATTACATCACAATTAGAGCACAACCGCTTCCATTTCTTTGAAGAACATTAGAACCAAAGAATCACCAGTCCCGGTTATTACAAGAACCCTTGATGGTTTTGATGAGACCCGCAATGAACTAGTAATTTTATGGTTGTTTTCTTTTCAAATTTTTTGAGAACCATGGTTATATGTCAGGACTGGGCCTTTGAGTTTTGGAGAACCATGATTATACACCAAGATCTGGTCTGTGATTTTTTTGAGAACTGTCATCATGAATCTTAGGAACCATCAAAGGTCGGTTCTCGTTTCTAATAGCGAGCTGACATTGGTCCCAACTAGTGTTAAGTGGCTTTCAGAACAGAGGGACGGATACCCACCAGTTAACAGCCTGAGGGCATATACACACACACTTATAATCACGGTTCTTTCATAAAAACCGTGGGTTCTTTGAGGGTTTTGAAATAACTGGAACCGGCAATTCTTTGATTCTGAAAGATTCAAAGAACCACCCAATACTGACTGGTCCAAGCTTCAAACTAAGGTAGCACTCCAGTTGGAGATCGATCCAAGTTTCGGAGAGGCCAATGGTGTGGGCTCTGCATTTGTAGTCAGTAGAGAAATCCCCAACTGGTTTGGTGACAGGCAAAGTTAGCTGACAACAATCCTCCTCTACTAAGTGTTGGGAATTGATTTTGTGCACATCAATGCATTTTAAGAGCTTGTTATGCCCGACTCAAAGCTCTACTTACGATACAAGCTCAATGTGGTGTATTGTCGTTCACCTAATACTGAAATTTCAGTGGGTTTTTGAGTTGTAGGTGATATCAAGTTTTAGACGTTAAAAACTTGAAAACCTCATGCAGGTTGAGAAAAGAGCTCTCCTCCCCTCGCGCCTGCAAACCTCTTCCCAACCCAAAATTAGGCAGCAATGACTGTCAGCAGCTGGTGACAGAGCTGAAGCAGCCCAGGAAACAGAACCAAAAGCAAGGACTCATTTCTGCCTTGGCTCTAGACTTTTCCTAAGGCAACAATGGCGGTCAACAAGGCAGCCACAGAGCAGAAGGAGGAGAGCCAAGGTGAGGACTCTCCAAGTATGGTAACTTTGGATCCGTTTTTTTCCAAAAAAAAATCCTTTGAATGAGTTGCATCAAAACTCTCCAACCATTTCTTTTTGTGTGATGAAAATTCATCACAAAAGAAAACTCTACTACATGAAGTTCTCAAATTTGAACCAATGTTATTTGGTTCTTGATTTTGAAAGGAACCAAGTTTGGTTTTGGTTTTCATTTATTTATTGGTTTGAGAGAAGTGGTGCAATCATTTCAACAAAATGGTTTTTTTTTTCGTTGAATGCTTTAAATGGATTTTGAGTGAATTCACTGGTCTCACTGAACATGATCTAGCGAGGATCTAATGGATTCATTGGTCCATATTGAACACGACTTAGTGAAGATTTAATGGATTCACTGGTCCACATTGAATAGGGGCTAGTGAATTGCACCCACATTTTGTAATAGCAAGCTTTCATGATATTATTTTTAATTTAGAAAACTTTCAATTTTGGAAGCTTCAAAGAAAATTGAAGCTTATTTTGATTTTAGAGTGTGTTCAATTTCATTTACATTGCATCTAATTAGAATCTTAAATTTATTTGTAATATTAATTTTGTCCAATTACTAGAGCATGCCCAAAATAAAAAATTATGTATCAATTGTTATGTACTGCCAATCAAAACTAATATCTTGGTTTAAAGGCCACTTTTGAATGTTGTATTTGTAAAAAACCTTGCTCTTATATAACTAAATAACTTGGAATTATTTCAAAAAGTAGAATAGCCTACTTTAAGTTTCAATGAGAAGCATTTTCCCAATTCAAATCCAAACCCAATTTCAACAAAATTTCAAACCTTTGATATGAATACTTGAAAGCTTAATCAAAAACTTGAACCTAAACCTGTCTAATATCTTGAAAGTCTTGCCAATACTAGTTTGAACCAATGTTACATAGTCTCAAATTTCTAGCTAATTCCCAATCTAGTTTTGATTTTAAGAACCAAACTCAATGGGTTTAATGGGACAAGCCCTAGCACAAGACCTTACCCAATTAATCCTCGAGTTCAAGATCCAAACTCGGACTCAACCTAGCAAATTCCAAGGTCATCTAAAATTGACCCTAGAACTAGCTTGAAGGTTTCGAAGCCTTCTTCATAATGACAGGTCTTGAAGCCTTTTACAGAAGGAGCACAACTCCACCCAAAGCCCCTTTTTGTTTGTTTTAGTGATGAATGTCTTTCATTATCTCATCAAAATTTGAAGAGTTGTAAAAAAAAGATTGTTTAAATTTATGTTCATTTGTTTATTTATATCTGTTATAGCAATGGACAAAGGATACGAGATAAAAATCCCTCCCTCTCCTTTTTTTTGGTTTAAGTATGTATCAATGCTTACTACTAGTTGATATATTAGTTAGGCAGGATTTGAAGATGTTCACATTTATGTTTTTATTGAAAGCTTTAATCATCATCTGCATGTTCAATAAGTTTTGAAGTGTGGCAATTTAGAATGTGATTTCATTTTGATCTTCAGGTCTTAAATAAAGAAAGTTCTTATTTTTAATATTACAAAGTAGGAAGGATTTCACATCTCTGTGGATTTGTAATTGAAGAAGTTGCAAGGATGCTTTGTTGAGAAACTTGTCTTCCAAGATCTTGGATAGTTCTTTCAACTGCTTTTGACAGTTCTTATACTCATTTAAAAAAGAGTATAAGTTGCACAAAAAATTATTGTTGTGAAAATAATTGTGATTATGTTTATATGATTTCATTTTTTGTTGTTAAATGTCTTTTTTATTTGCAATTGGATTTTTTTTGGTATGCAAGTCAACTAGATGTTGCAACCTAGTTTCTTTTCAACAAGGGGCCAAACTCTTTTGAAGCTTTTTGCTAAACTAGTTGAGGAATTTGATACTGTTTGTGGTAGGATAGATGTAGAAATATGATGATGTCAAATTTTAATGCCAAATATTTGAGAGCTAGGAGTGTTGAGAAGAAGAGTTCAATGGCACACATTCTTGATAGTGAATTGAAATTTTTTTCTAAGTCCTCTTCCACCATCGCAATGCTCTTGAAAGCTTATGGAACCATTCCATAAAAATGAGCACCAAGACATAGCTCAAAATTAGTAGATCCTCTCAAATTAACCTTGCATAATACAAGGTTTACAACCATGGGTCCTTTCCACCCTTGAGCTTCAAGAATCTACAAATGAATTCTAGAGTGGTGGTCATTGTAATGGTGTTGAACATGGTGTTCAATGAGCTAAAATCAGACCAGTTTTAAAACCAAAACCCAAAGGTCTTATAAAAATTAAACCTGTCAAACCTCATTGGTCCAAAAATTTTGAACAAGACTTGAAACCAATGATGGATTTTATTTTTTAAGGATATTAAAAATACTTGAAACTAGAAGGTTTCCTTTTAATAATAAAAAAATCTAATGATTCCAATCAAAATCAAGACTTGACCAACATTGATTTGAACAATTTTTCAACTAAATATATTATAACTAATTTATTTTTTCCATCTTTTCATCTCTAGTATTTTAGAAAGAAAAAAAAACTACTTTAAAAAAAAAACCTTGGTGTTGGTGAATTCTTTGATTGTGAAACTCATGGGGTTTAGGTTCAAGTTCTTGTGACTTGAACTTGAATTCGCATCCTTTTGATGGAATTAGCACAAGAGTCAAGTTGTGAAACTATCTTATGGCTAAAATCAAAATTGAAGCACAACTTTGAATTAAAAATCTTAAACATAAGTTCAAGTTCTTTAGGTTAAAAAGGTTGATCGTTTTTGAAAAGCTATTAAATAGGTTGAATTTTCTAAGTATTTGATTTATTTTAGTTACTTGTAAATTTTCATACATATCGAATCTGTGGTTTTAATTTGTTATGAAATTTCATACCTTTACAATATGCATGCAATCTTAAAGATTGTTTAATATTTGATCTTCAGAAGTGTGTACTGTGTACATGGAACCAGAATTGGGTTTTCAAAGCAAGCCCAGAGATTCTTGAATTCTGAAAAAGTGTGCCAAAATCCAAACCACAAGAATTAGAAATATGAAAAACTAAGCTCAAACCTAGAAAAATACACTACAAATGTTGTTGGAGGTTTTCCACAAAATATAAGGTACCTGTCAAATATGGTACAAAATTTATCAGAGTGCCTTATGATGAAATCAAATCGGCCTCCATCCATCTTCAGCTATAGCAAGTTTGGTCAGAGGTTAGTAGCACCAGACACCCACTTCAAAAGAATTCATGGACCTTTCTGCAATGGATTTTCCCATTTGTGCCAAAACTATTTAAAATAATAATAATAATAATAAAGAAAAAAATTCATGGACCATTTGTGGCGGGGTATGACTTTTGGGGGTGACTTTATGATCTCCCTGTAAAGAATTGAACAAAAAGAGTTTCTAGTCCAACACCCATAACATGTGACATCACCAATCAGCAATTCTGTTTTTGCTTCATCAAGGAAAGGAGACACTTGGGAGAGACACCCCAGGTAGCCAGTGTACTACAAATAAGACACACCTGATGTACATCTTTGCATCCATTGCTTTAGAAGCCAGAGCTTGAACCTTATTAGTGAGCGATTAAACTCACTTTGTATTCCATACTTCAATCCTCTAGCCTAGTTCATGCATGTGGTAATATTGCTGTTTCTAAAGATGAGGTTTGCATCCTAATGGATGATTGTTGAAACTTGAAACCATATGAGTAAAGTCTTTCACAATGAACAATCTTCACAGGAGGCTTTGTGGGTTTAGAGAAAAAATACGGAGTTCTTATGATCAACATGTAGGAGATCAGTTCCTCACTCTCTAGATAGAAATCTTTGAAGTGTTTGCAAAAATAAATATTACTGAACTTAGTACCTTTTTACGGTTGGTGGTAATTAAATTATTTCTGGAAAAGTGGAATTTTTAGAAATTATTTGTTTGAAATGTTGAAATTTAAAGAAGTTATATGAGAGGGAAAAATACAAAATTTGGTGGAAACCCTAAACCCTTCAGACCAGTCCACTATTAAAGGGCAAGTATTTGTCAACATTTCTCTATTCTATAATTTGATGGAAAAATATGTCTCCCCAATTTTACAAAAAGAAAAAATAGAAATTATTATAAAAGGTCACTTATGTTAAATATTAAAATTTTAGAAAACTTGTGAAAGAAGCTCTGTAATTTATTCTCGAAATTTCATAAATTATTTTTTTACATGCCAAAGTGTATTCAGAAAGTAAAATAATTATGCAGCACCCAAGTGCCCAATGTGAAAAGATATTACAATAACATGATTGTCCAAACTAAACATGGGGTATCACGGCTTTGAAGCATCCTTCCATTTCCCAACTTCATCACCTACCATAAGCAGTGAGCGCCAATAAGACTTCAAAAACGCAAAATGTTGATCAGCGAGGTTGGCTACTTGAGGGCCTATATTGACTTGCGCCCTGCTTTTTAGGGAAGGAATAAAAAATTTCCTTGGATTATAAACATTGAATTGTGGCATAGCAAAGGTTGACAAGAAGCTTCCAAATTCAACCAGGCATGACAAAAACAATATGTTGAAAGTGAGGCTACGAGGTGAGCTGAGTCCATACAGGGGTGAGCCAATGAGTCCCAACTTGAGCCTTTAAATATATGTATTTTGTTAGCCCAAGGGTAAGTGTAAAGCTAGTGGGCCCAAGTCTAGGCAAAGAATTTACACCTTCCTTGTATATGCTGTAGTGGTCGGGTTCCAGTCTAAAGTCTAGTTCTTAAAATGCAGCCAAGCAATCCTGGGTGGAGGAAGACCCATCACAAGACTCACATCACAAGACCCACCTCACTGGTTGCCTAATTCTTAAAACCTAATAACCAGGGACTTGAACCAAGAAAAACCAATAAACATTACATTCAGCTAAATCCTGGCCCCACAGATCTTAAGGTTTTCTTTTTGTTTTGTTAGATTCTAAAGAACTTTTTAGCAAAGATGCATTTTTGTTTTGTAATGTAACTACAAAAGGAGCTTACCTGTTGGACAGACATTCTATTCATTGTTTATATAGTTTATGAGCTTGAAATTGTGGACAAAGGAAATGGGATAAACAATGTACTGAACGGAAAGTGCTTCAAAAGTCCTTATCTTTTGTCTCATACAACTCCAGTGCACAAGGAGAGTAAAGTGAACATTGGACAGTCCAGTCTCCATGCCAAACACAACTTGAAAGAAAATATAACCTCTTCGTCCTCTCTCTCCCCCCAACCCCAAGAGAAAAGGAGACCCTGGCATATTATCTGCAAGGTTCCTTTTCTCTGGACCCCTTAAAGAAAAAAAGGATTGTCCAAATCTTGTAACCCCTTCCCCCCTCCCACAAAGGAAAAGAAATGGGGTTGTCCAATATCCTCAAAAAATTTCTCTAACCCTTCTCCCCTAAACATAAAAAAACAGTTCTATTAGATGCACTTTTGAAGTGAAACCCATGTTTTCAACTAACATTTTTTTTTGGAACTAGCTTTTTGGTCTTAATTAGTCTAACATAGTTTTGGTTAAGCATATGTAAGTTGGTTAATGGAGTTTTGAGGTTAACTTAAGTTTCATGGGATAAGATAATATGTTTGATTTTATCTCAAATGGACTATGGGGGGCGGTTGGCTTAGATAGGATAAGGTGGGTGATAGTATAATTGGATTAGATTAAAGTAGGGTTACTTTGTTTTCACCTAGGTCGATTAAGTTTGTCGGATAAGGAGCTATGGACATGACAAAGGTGGCTTTTAGGAAGGTGTTGCCAATTAGGTTTAGGTTAGGATAGAAGCAATATCTTTTTCTTGAAGCTGAAAAGGGGGAAGACATTGTTGACTGCCCTTCTACTTCAAGGCCGATAATTAATGTGTGAGGGAATGAATTGTGAGATCTTGGTTGATAGGGGGGTTGGACTTATTGTAACCAAAAAGAAAGAGTCCACAAAACCTCTACTTCTCTCATAAATCCACTTTGTTAGAATGTCAGTAACTCCTCTCCTGTCAACTAGGCAGTATTGCAACAGTCCTATTATGAGGTCCCACAACTTTTAGCCCTCCATCCTTGGCTCGTTGCATAAAAATATGCACACATCAACCTATCCCAAGTCTACTACAATAGTATCCTTTGATTGCTGCTGGAAATAGTGGCATTCTTGTATTGTTAGTGCAAAATGTTAATAGGGTCTGGCTTGAAGTCAGAGCTCTCAATGTTCATTCAGTTTGTGATGAGCTGTTAATTCTCTTCTCCCCCTTTCCCTTTCTACCTGGGTCAATGAACACAAATTCTTCTGTTAGGGTTTAACACGGATCAACTTCTGGGCTCTACAGAATAACTGAACCAGGTGCACCAAGTTGGTTTACAACTACTCAAGAAGGGTTTAGAATTCTATGAAAGACAATGGATCTATGAATGCTTGCTGTAATCTTCCATATTACTTCTTTGTCTCAATCACATTCTGCCCAATCCCAAGGATACCCACAAAGAGGTTTCTAGCTCCTACTTAGGTGTTATGAACTACCCACTGAACAATCCAAACAAGGTCTCCCCCCCCCTAAACTTCTATAGATGCAGTTTTTATATGCATTTGATTCTACAGCTTAGACCACCTTTAAACGTCATCAGCCTTTAGCATCAACCCTTGATTAGTCCTAATTCTAACCAGAACATAGAACCGGTCATCTTATAGTTACTGGCATAGCAGAAGAAAAAAAAACCAGCAACTAACTATCCTACAAGCTCCTCTCTTACCACCAAAAACTGGCTTCATTCTACCTGTCAACCCCTTTTTTCTCCTTCGAATCCCATCTCTTATCCTTGTCCAACCTCCTACTTTTCCTGCCTTTCTTGCATCCATAGGTCGCGCTTAGCCATCCATTTCTAGCCGCCACCCTGTTTCACATAACACACAAGTAACAAGCCTTCCAACTCATAGTCACTAACGAACAAAAGAAAAGATAACCCCGCCATTTGCATGAAGAAAGTTGACGGTGGGTTCATCTCCTAAACCTTAAAACAAATAAAGCTTTCACACTACAGAAACCACCAAAAAACTCCCTGTCTGGTCACATTATCATGAAGAGTCAAAGCAATGTGAGGAGGTTATTGCATCATGGGGAAGTGAACTTTTAAAGTGTGCCCAACCAAGCAGCACGGTTAAAATGGAGGTGGAAGCATTGGTGGTTGGTGGTGGCAATTGTTTAAAAGAGGTCTTTAGGAATAGTTTCATTCAAAAGCGAATGTAAGAATAGGTACAAAGGATTGGTATTAGTTTTAATAAGGTAGGAGTAGAAAAGGATGATGGGTAAAGGAAGGGGTGTTTGATTTGGGAGTGAAGTGGAAGGTTTGCTTTCTTGTTTTAAGATAAGGGAAAGTAGGGAAAAAAAGATCTCAAAAAGCTTGAATAGGAATGGGTTGTTAGTGTTGCTGGGAGCAGAAAGTAAGAAGATCAAAAAAGGGGGAAGGTAGGATTGTTAAAAGGAAAGGGAATGGGTTTGGTAAGGCATGGGTAGAAGCTTGGTTGGAATAGGAGATCATTAGTTAAAGACTTAAGGCTCTAGTGTAACTACCCCTTTTTCATTTGATGTGTGAAGGATTAATTTGCAAAAAACCTTTTTTCATTTAATGCATGTTGTGTGTTCTTGTTTGTAATTCACTTGTTTAAGGTTATGGTTAATTATAGGATAAATAAAAGGAAAAGGGTTGTGAACAAGGAATGAGGTTGTTGTTTGCATCAAACAAGGCAAAGGTAGAACATAAATTACAAAGGTGGAAGGAAAATTTTGTTCAACAAAAGGCCAATGCCTTGCTTTATGTTAGTTAAAGCTATTTAAGGTAGATGATAAAGGAAAAGATGATTCAAGTGATTTGGTTCCAACTTTTCCTTATAGGTTTTGCTACAATGGTGTTATTGGATGGAATGAGAAGGTCTTGGGATTAAAATGGTTAATTGGGATAGTGAGATGAATATTTAACTTGAAATGAATACCTAAAAGGGATAGAAAGGTGATTATTTAATTGAGACACCTTTTGGATGTTCTTCAAGAGGTAGGACAGACTGATTCAAAATAAGGTGTTAGGGATGTGTTAATTTTGTGTTTAACACTAACCCCACCTTGAACATAAAACCAATGGGTTTGATCAAAATTAGAATTGCTAATCACAATGAAGTTTTTTATTTTTTTCTATTCTCAATGTGTTTTTCAATATGTTCACAATAGCACCACACTTTTATCCCATATGCTTTGGCTGAAGTTGAACTTTCATTTTACATATATAAACCATAATTGTGGACTAAAGAAAATATTTTTTGTGCTTCTAGTTTGAAGAGTGCTTAATGTTTCAAAAGAAAAAAATTGTGATGGGAAAATCAAATCAAAATAGTTCCTTCAAAAAAACAAAAAGACCATTCCCCAAATAATTAATGTAAGAAACAAAATACATTAAAAGGCCATGATGAACTAACACCCATGTAACATGTTGGTACCTTGACCTTTTTGATTGAAGCCTTTTAATAGCCATATGAAGTTTAAAAAATGTTAGTTTTGAATTCAGAGACCTTGATTTAAATGTAATATTTAAACAATAATTTAAATGCATTCAAGTTTTTATTATGGTATTGTAGACCACAAGCGAGTTTAAGACCAAAACTATGTATGTTTATTACATAGCTTTGAATATCTATGTTCTTGTTTGCACAAATATCTTCGCAAATTTTTATTTTTTATGTATAACTATTATATTATATCATTTTCTTACTATGGATTTCACACACTCATAAATTATGCAAAAAATTTTGAAAACAAAAATTTCAATTCCCTTCACAATTCTATTGTATAAAATTATCCATTCACACAACAACTTGTTCTTTTCATGTAAAAGTGTTTCCAAACATCACAAACACACACTTATATATTAACCAAAAGAAAACTAAATAAGAAATTTTTTCAAATCTTACACATCGTTCACCATGTGATTCAAACATGCAAATTGATTTGTAACATGACTTTTCTTATAAATCACCAATTTTAAGCCATGCACATTAATTTGGGGCAAAAACTTATTTTATGAATCAACATTTTTAAATCATGCATATTAATGTGCGCAAAAATTTATCTTATGAATTAACATTTTTAAATCATGCAAATTGATAGGTTATCATCTTTGAATTATGAACATTAATGTGAGCAAAAACTTTCTTCATGAATGAATGTGAGTGAAAACTTTCATTATAAATTATTATATGTGAGTCATACATATTAATTGAAACTATGACTAATTAGTGATGACTCATCAAACCATTATTAAATTATAAAACCTAATCATTGAATTAATTGCCAAATTTAACCCATAGATAATTACATAAATAATAAACTATTTACATCAAATTATAATACCAATATTACTGGACATAATAAGTAAGGTGTTCTTAGGAAGGGCAAATTAGTTTAGGCCAAAAATAACGGCAGTTAATTTTAGGAATAAAATTTCCATGCAACCAATGAGAAGTCACATAATGGAGGTAAGGGGCTTCTTAATTTTTCTTGTGGGTGAAGGTAAGGGAGGGTTTTTTTTCCTAAGTTGTATTTGGTGTGGAAAGTGGACTATCCACTGTTCACTTTCCACTTGGATAGTGGACTTTCCATGCAAGTGTTTTTTTTTGGGTTTTGATTTGTTTTGTTTTGGGGGAGAGGGGGGGAGGGCTTCAAAGCAAAAAGTTTCCAAGTTCTTGACATGTTCCCTGAAAAGTTCCAAGTAGCACCTCACTATATCCCATATGCTTTGGCAAAAGTTGTCCTCCTTTCACCTATATAGTTGGGCCAAAGTGGAGGAACTCTATACTCAAAATAGAGCCTTTTATTTGGAGAGCTAGCGTAATTTCATTTTTTTGGAGTGATGGTCCAATATAATTGGCTCATTGCCAAAAAAAAATTGAACTTGGGAGGCACTTCATCTAATGAATGAAGTGCCTCCCAAAATAACCACAATGCGATAATGACGACAGAAGGAGACGACGACTTAGTGAGGACGAAGGACATATTCTTTGCAGAACAGTAACCTGAGGATAGAGCATAACACTCGTGCAACCTGTGTCTGTCCTCAAGTACGACATAGGTCAGAGTTTACACTAGTGAGTTAGTCTATCTTCAAGTACAGCAGAGTCAGAGCTTACACTAGTGAGTTAGTCTGTCCTTAAGTGGTAGAGGTCAGAACTTACACTAATGAGTTAGTTTGTCCTCAAATACGGCAGAGGTCAGAACTTACACTAGTCAGTTTTGTTGGCCGCGCTTGCTTTGGTGGGGTTGAGGAGTAGTGTTGTGGTGTGGGAGGAAGAATATGGCAGCTTAGTAGCAACTGACGACTCCTCATGACCTTTTGACACAACACTCCTCTTGACCAGTAACTACTATTGTTACTATCCTCTTCATCTCCGACTGCTTCTTCCACATCCGGCCCATGAGCCAAGGCTACATACTGATGAACATCCACAATCAATGGAAAACCTAAAGCTCCAAATTTTAGAGCTTCTCCTCTGGGTTGAGTTTTCAACATAGTTGCTGCAATTCCTCACAACACAAAATTAGGGTTTGTTGCTCATCCAGTTGCAACAAGCTTCAATTACCTACTTACTTAGTTTGCTGTGAAGCTTGGAATTAGGCGGGGAATCCAGATCCGTTCACGCTAGTTTGATTTTTTCAAGCAGCAGCAGTTACAAGCAACATTGAGTAGTGGATCAGTAAAGGGGTTTAGGGTTTAGGGTTCTGGTTAATGACGAATGCCATGGTTTTCGACGCTAAAGCATGGGAATGGAACAAGGATTCGCTAATGATCATGGAGATGCAGGTGGCTGAACTCTAGGCACTTTATACATGTTACAACCTCAAGCCTGCTAAGACCAACAAGGTAACTGCTGCAGCAGCCATCGTCAACCATCTCATGGTCCCTAGGGCCGATGTGGTGACGAAATAGGATGTGCACAATGCTATTGAGGTCACTATGGAGTAGGTTGTAGAAAACATTCTAGCTCCAACAATGGAAGTTAAGACTGTGACCGTTACTGGCCAAGTTGAAACGTTGCAACATAAAGTAGATGAGATGGCTAAGAGCTTTGATACCATGCAGGACAGTGGGGAGAAGTGGAAGGAGGTCATGGGCAGGAAGGTTGA
>Ga0116227_10006891_pt1 | contig 22663 bp, 19 predicted proteins | sample S1TSphgellanicum_FD_89693 | JGI IMG/M metagenome (GOLD analysis project Ga0116227, IMG submission 89693) | Host-associated microbial communities from peat moss isolated from Minnesota, USA - S1T2_Fb - Sphagnum magellanicum MG | ecosystem: Host-associated > Plants > Peat moss > Unclassified...
CAGGTCGTGATGGTCATGGGGCTCGGCTATTGCCTGATCGTCATGGCCTTCGCACTCAACTGGCGCGTGCTGTTCAACTGGTTCCTTTCGGCGACCGCCATGTATCTCGCCATGATCGTGCCGACCGCGACCGTGGTGGTGACCGACACGGTCAATCCCACGGTCGGCAATGGCGCGGTGGCCAATGTCCCGATCGGGCTTGCCGTCGTTGCTTCGTTTTCGAGCCAGGTGGACAACTGGCTCACACAAACCGCCGAGAGCGTGTTCACGATGCCGGCGAGCCTCGAGTTTACATCGGGCGGCATGCTCTATCCGACCCGGCTCAACGACCTGACCAGCCAGTTCACGATTGCCGATCCGATCATGAAGGCCAATGTCGAAGCCTATCTCCAGCAATGCACATTCTATGATATTCTGCTGGGCCTGGGGAACGGGTGGAATACGCTGGCCAGCAGCACGGACCTGCTGACCGCGCTGGGGCCGGGTTCTCCGGCGCGCTCGACCAGCTGGATCCCGGCAGGCGGTGGTACGTCCTCGATTATCGGCTGCCAGGCCGCCTATACCGCTATCCAGCAGGCCTACCCCAATCTTGGGACTGCCGGTCTGCAGGCGGCAGCGCCTTCGTTCTATCCCAATCTGCCGGCGGCCAGCGCTGTCACCCAGTTGCAGACCGATCTGCCGACAATGGCGCAGACGTATTTCGGTGGCAATTCGATGAGTGCGCAGCAGATTTTTCAGCAGCGCTCGCTCGTCAATGCGTTCATGGAAGCGCGCGCCAACTTCGGCTCGGGCGGCGGCGACACCTTCGCCGCGCTCCACGCCGATGTGCAGGCGCAGAATTCCTACATCTCGGCCGCGCGGCAGGCGATGACCTGGGTGCCGGTGCTGAACCTGGTCCTCACCATCGTGTTCTACGCGATGTTTCCGGTGGTGTTTCCGCTGTTCCTGTTTCCGCAGACCGGTCCTGCGCTGCTCAAGGGCTATCTAACCGGGTTCTTCTACCTTGCCTCGTGGGGGCCCCTCTATGCCGTGCTCCACATGTTCATCACCCAATATTCGGCGGCACAGCTGACCGCACTGGCGCCGCAGGGCATGACAATGGCGACGATGGCCGGGATCGACAGCGTCGACCAGAACATGGAGACGCTGGCCGGCTACCTGCTGATGTTCGTCCCCGTGATCGCTGCCGGAATGGCCAAGGGCGCGATGTCGATCGCGTCCAACACAACTGCGATGCTTGCGCCGGCCATGCAGGCGGCAGAAGCTGCCGCCGTAGAACGCACGACGGGCAATTATGCCTACGGCAACAGCCAATTTCAGAACGCGACCGGCAACCAGGTCAACACCGCGCCGACATGGAATGTCGCCACGTCCACAGTTCCACAAGTGAACATGCGCGAAAGCAACGGCACGGTGACCACGACGACGGCCAATGGTTCGACCGTCTACAATGCCGCGCCCGGCATCAGCCGACTTGGCTTCTCGGCCAGCGAGGTCGCCAGCGTCACCGGCAATCTGCAGGACACTGGTGCGCAGTATCACACCCGCGCCAACCAGCTGCGCGAGAGCTCAAGCCAGCGCTGGAGCGAAGGCCTGCGCACACTCGATGGGACCTCTTCGGGCTTGCGCACAGCGCACGGCAGCGAGGGGGCAAGCGGCGCGCAAGGCGGCAACGTCGAGACCCGGTTCGATCGGCAGGGAACCGATGCCAAACGCCAGACCGGGTTGAACCGCACCATTGGCGACACGCTGTCTGCCGGAAAATCCTTGGGGCACACCGAGACGAATACCTGGGGGCTGCACGCCGGGGTCAAAGCTGGCGCCGGTGGCAAGCTGTTTGGTGGCGAAGTGGGCGGTTCCGGCAGCGGCACATGGGATCATGCCTGGGCCAAGACCACGGGTGACCAGGAGACGCATGGATCGAGCGACAGCCAAAGCGAAACCCAGAGCGCCAATGTCGCGCATTACCATGCCAATGGGCAGGACATCACGCTGACCGATGGCGGTTATTGGCGTGACGGGGCGTTTCACCGGGTCGAGAATTTTGCGGAGAAGCGTCATGCCGTCGAACGCGACTTCTCCGAAGCGCAGGCACTTGAACGTCAGGCCTCGCGTTCTGACGATATCGGCACGCGCCTCGAGCAAATTGCCTCGATGTCGCGCAGCAACGGCTACCAGATTTCTGATGACATGAGCCAGGTCATCGCCAGCCGCTATGCCAATATGGCCGCATCGCCCGAGTTCCGCGATCTTGGCGCCCCCTCGCTCATCAGCACCACACCCTCCCCGCATCAGCGCGAGGTCCGCAACATCATCGTTTCGCGGATTCTAGAGGAATACGCGGCGAATGATCTCGGGCGTGTGCAAGGGGCGCTCAGGGATCCCATGGAGGAGATGGGCGCTGTTCGCGGCGCGGGCCCCTTCGCTGTGCCGCATGGGGCAGCACAGCCTAAAACCGGTCATCCGCATCATAGCCATTCAGGACAGGGTTCCAGCTCGAGTGCGCATCATCAGACTAACGCCGAACAACAGTCCCACACCGCGCCTGGCGATCGGCAAGCTCGCGATGCGGTTGATCGCGGCGCGGCCGAGGTGCGTCGCGAAGATGTATCAGTGAAGGCTGATTTCAGTGCAAACGCGCGCATTGCTGATAGCCGAGACTCAAAGACCAAACGTGACCTCGATCAGTGAGCCAATTCCCTCTGAGCGTCTCGACGGACTGCGTCGCCAAGCTGCGACCATTCACGCTGCGCTTCGACGTCCCGCTGGTGATCTCGGTAAGCGTTGATGCCGCCAGCAATTGCAATCACAACCAGCATCGCTGGGATGACGAATACCAGCGCTGTCGCAACCTGGCGCTGGGCGCGGATCGCGCTGGGCGTTTTCAAGAAGGTTGGAATGCGGTCGTATTCGAAGGCGAGCATCGTCTCAGCCTTCGATGCCCGAAAATCCGCTGCACGAAGGGTGCGGTTTTCTGCATCGAGGCTCTCGATCTCGCGCTTGAGTTGGTCGATTTCCGGATCAATGGCCATTTCGTTTAGATAAAATCAGAAAGAACAAACGGCAAACAAATTTACGTACTACGGCGCTCAAAATTTATCCGAAATGACCGGGACTGCGGACAGTCCGGAAAGTCTTCTAAGAAGACAGAAACCGGACAAGCGGCCCTTCGTTCATAGGCGGGATGCCACAAATCAGAAATTTATGGGGATGACGCCCGAGTAATCATAAGCCGGCATGCTACTGACCGCTCGCCCCAGCGTGTGGAAAAGGTATCGGTGACATCAAACCAAGATCCGTCATCGCCCTGACCATGATACTGGCCCATGCAAGAACATTGACACTCATGGCCTTTTGCATTGCGGCACTGATGAGCACATTTTTCCTGCTCTCGATAAGGTTGCACGACATATAGCTTCCCAAACCGGCCTAGTGCTCGATCCACGAAATCGTCGAACCAGGATTTCGGAATTTTCCAGCAATGTTTGCTGGCAAGCCATGCCGGAATGGTGCGCCTGTCGTTCTGGAGCCATCGCCGATTGTCATCGGCATAGGGTATACGCAGCCGCAACATTTGTCCTTTTCCGGTCCGGCGAAGGATCACCGGAATGTCCTTTTGCTGCCTCCAGACATATTCAATGGTCAGTTTGCCCATATTGACCTGCCTTTGAAAACGGAGCCAGCATACCCGCAGAATCTTGTTTTATCACGATGAACTTAATGGGCATTTCACAAATGGCTCAACGGCACCCTGCAGAAAAACCTCCCAAACATGGCTACCTGTTGCATCTGCCATGCTTCGAGCGAGCGCAGGAAGTTCGGTAAGGGAGCGCCGCACATCGTCCAATGCAATGGGCTTTGCAGCCTCGGGTGCGTCAAGCCGCAAGACATTCTTCTTGCCCAAAAGAAGAAAGGCTTGTCCCAACGCATTGAGTGACTGGGCTCTCGACGCCGCCTTGAAAGCCCGGAGCACGGCCCAATGGAAAATGCCGCCGTGCCGCACCCGATCGGTAACTGAAAAACTTTCGCTTCCGGTCCCCAACGACAAGACACGAATGTTCTCACGACTGACGTCATAACAGGCCAGCACATCAACCACGGCGTTCATCACCGGGTTGTTGGCCCACAGTCCGCCATCGAGCATCACATAGCCGTCATCCGCAACGCCCGAGAAATATGTCGGTGCGGCCGTTGTATGGAGCGCGACATGAGCAAGCCTTTTGTGCCGGTCCTTCTGATAATCGGGATGATGGGGCGTTTTGTACAAAAAGGGCTCGCCGTGCCGCCCTTCAAAGCTCGGGATGACCAGGCGGCATCGGGCATCATCCATCAAGCCCTCACCGAAAACCTCCAGCAATTCGTTCATTAGCACAGATTGATCGTGCTTGGGGCGGCGCGTCCATCCAAGGGAGCGCCACAACCGTCCAAGCATCGACAGCCGCGGGAAGATGCGGGCACCGCGGGCCTCGTAGAAATTCAAAGCCTCCCGGGCCGACATGCCCTTGGCCAGGGCCAGAGCGATGATCCCTCCAGTCGACGTTCCGGCAATCATGTCGAAATGATTGGCAATGGACCCTCCGTCCAGGAAGCGCCGCTCGATCTCGGCGAGAAATGCGGCAGGAAAGACACCTCTGATGCCCCCGCCATCAATGGAGAGAATTCTGAAAGGCCGACCTTCCGGCCAGGGCTGCTTGACCCGGGTGTGTTCGATGGTGCCGGCAGAGCGCCGAGGAGGACAATAGGTCACGAGATAACTCCCATCCGGCGTGCTGGCCCATGTCTTCCACCGCCCGTCCAGCGCCCGGTCATGAGCCACATTTCATAGCAGACGATCCAGTCGTAAGCCCAAGGCAAGGTCGTCTCGGCGATAAACATGGAACTAACCCACTGATTTTCAGCAGGATCGAAGAGACAAAGCGTGGGGTCGACCGCAGGGGGATAGACATGAGGCAAGCTGCCCTCGGCGTTTCCGGGAAGCCGAATGAGTTCAGGCTTCAGGACACGCACCTCCGGGAAACCTCCCAACTGATAGCGGACATCCAGTGTGTAGGGCATCAACTGAGGGCGGCAATGACCGACCCAGCGCACCGATTTCTGCTCAAAATCAATTCGCCGCTCCGCGAATCCAGGCCACAAAGCCTTCATGCGTGCGCGCTGTTGCTTCATGCTCAGCGCGCCCATGATCAGATCCTTTCGCCGAAAAAGGTATGCGGGCTTGCCCGAACCACCGAAGGCGCGACCGCCAGGCCGGTTGCCGCTGCGACAGGAAGAATGAGGCCCCCTTTGCGCGAATAGCCATGCGCAGCGTCCTGTACGCTTTGTCCGACCATGTTGGCCATGCGATCAACAGCCATCGTGACCACCCTGTCGCCGAACTGCGCGCGCAGCCAGTCGGTCAGTTTGTCAGGCGTAACGTCTCCACGCTTGGCGGTTTCAACCCCGACAACAAGCCGCTCCAAATGCCTGGAAAACTCTTCCTGCTGCGCGAAGGAGGCGGGCCATCGATCCGTAAAAACGTCGTCGGGCGTTACCGGATTGGCTACATGGAGAAGCTGACCGCGCCGGTTGGCTTCATCGATATCTCCCTTGATCCAGTTCGCTACCCGCACCAGCATATCCGACAGTGACATATTCGGACGGGCGGAAACCCCAGCGTAATAGGAGAGCATGACCGAGAGCGGGATACGGCCGTCATAATTCGCATAGCAGATGTTGCGATAGCGCTTGAGCAGCTGCAGGGCCAAGGTTGCGGTGTTCTTGACGACAAAGTCGCACTGCTCGGGGACCTCATCGATCTCCGCAGCCTTGGCCAGAGCTGCGTCCATGGCGAACCAGCGATCACGGAAAGCCCGCGCCAGACGCGGCTCAAGCGGCGTGTTCGCGCGATACCACTCGGCAAAGCCATAGGCATTCATGTCGACAAACTGATCGTCGGCCCCGGCAAACGGCCCCTTGGCATGGGTGATGTAACTTTCGCGATCAGCCGTGCCATAAGCCCGTAGGGACGGCGTGACGTCGAGATGCATATTGTCCGAGTAGAAGAGGGTAACGCACCGTGTTTGACGGACCACCTTACGGACAGGGTAATCCTTCAGCGCCCGCTCCAACTCCTTGAGAATCGACAGAGGATCCATGGACCGGAAGCGACCGCCCAATTGCGCAACAATGTCGATGTCATATTCATCATCTGTGCCGCGTGTGGAAATCGTCCCATCGATCGCCATCGAACCCTGCGGATAGAAATGTTCAATGTCACCATTGAAGGCCTCGTCTGCCTCCAGGTACTTCCTCACCGCTTCATAGCGGTCGACCGCCTTGCGATGGAGGGAGGGCGGAAGCTGGGTGCTCAAAGCGATTTCAGCGAGAATCCGATCGACCGGATCGTCGAAAGGGTTGCGACCTTGATTGGCAATCGGGGCGTTCATCATTTCCTCCAGCAAGGTGGTCAGTTCCGCATTGTGCATATTCCATGTATCGCTACTCCGAACTTAAGTGAGCCGCTTGCCTGCGTCTGTCAAGGGTGTTAAAGTTCGCCTACTCCGAACATTGTGGAAAATGACAGATGCAGCGTACCCATGAAATTCGGTGAGAGGATCAAGCAGCGCCGCACGGCTATGAAGCTGACCCTCGATCAGCTGGCCCAAGCGACGGACTCGTCAAAAAGCTACATTTGGGAGCTGGAAAACAAGAATCCGCCCCGACCATCCGCCGAAAAGCTGGCTGCTATTGCCAAGGCCCTTGATGTCACGCTCGACTGGTTGCTCGGATCTGATGAGCAGACACTTGAGGCTGCTGAAGACAAGGCTTTTTTCCGGGCCTACAGCCACATGCCGGAAGAGACCCGGCGTCAGCTGCGAGAAATGGCTAAAATTCTTGGAGCCAAAAAGGACACATGACTCAGTCGCCTCGCCTTCGCCCGCATAGGGAAGCCGCGCGGATTACCCAGATGCTGGATGCGGTGTGGGGGGCGGATCGTTTCGATCGCAAGCCGATGGACATGGCCTCGCTCGCTTTGGAATACTCCCTACAGACTGCACCGGATGAAGCAATCGAGGTGGTCGAGGAGCGTCACCTTCCCGGTTGTGTCGGGGCTTTAGTCTATGGCGATGCGAAGCCCAGAAGATGGGGCATTCTCTACGATAAAGGGCAGTCACCGGGGCGGCGTGCTTTCACCATCGCTCATGAGTTTGGGCATTATATCCTCCACCGGCACAGGGTGGATGAAGATCATTCGCTGGCGGATGGATTTTACTGTGACGATGAAGCGGTGATTCAACGTGACGGCATCGGGATCGAGGAGGAGGCCGACACTTTTGCTGCAGACCTTTTGATGCCTTTGCATGACATGCGTGGACAGATTGCTGGCGGCCGCCGAGCCGATTTCGATCAGCTCGGTAAATTGGCTGAACGGTATGGTGTTTCGCTCGAGGCCGTAATTATTCGCTGGCTTGAATATACCGAAACCCGGGCCATGCTTATCGTTTCAAATGAAGGGTTCGCAAAATGGGCTAAGCCAAGCAGGCCTGCTTTGCGAAGCGGCCGGTATATACGAACCAAGAACGAGGTCTTTGAGTTGCCAGCAATGGCCTGCGCCGTGACGCGGGATTTCACGGCGGTTACGAAATCGGGCATCGATCAGGCTGCTGGAATCTGGTTTTCTGAACCGGTCATCGAGATGTGTTTTCGTTCGGACCGATATGATCAAGAATACACACTTTTACATTTTGAACGGCAACGTGATTGGTCGCTTGACGAGGAGCCACAACCGGATTGCGTTGACCGCTTTGCGGGAAATAATTCCTGAGCTCTACCCTTTTTAATGGCTCAATAAGGCCCGGCTCTCTGAGCAGCATCTGCTGCCAGATCGTAGCATATCATAAAAGTACAGGTATCTCAGCATTAAGCCTGATAATTAAGCGCTTCTGAAACCCTGCCGGGATTGACGTCAAATTCTTGGGCAACATCACGCTGATGAAGTTTGGGATTTTCTGCAACGAATTTGCGGATTTCTTCGGCAAGTTCCGGCGTCAAATGGACACTTCGGTTTGGCGCTCGCTTGACCGGTGATTTTCTATAAAGCTGATCTGCAAGATCGTGAAGCTCTTCGATGCCAGACGAGTCTGCAATTTCTCTAAGGCGATCCCGAATTTCAGGAATAGATCGCTTATTGTTGACCATTTTTTACCTCTCCTCGAGTCGTCAACAGAATCAAAATAATCCATGAAAATTTGGTGGCAATCGAAAATTGTGGACCGGATCGAGTTTGTCAGTGAACTTTTTGGATGAGATGAACAGAAGGCAGTTACATCAGCGAAAGGGTAAAGTGTCAATCGGCGTGCAATCGGGGGTCTGACTCACATTCCGTGCAATTCGGTTCATGCGGGCGCCATAACTCTGGCCTTGAGTAAGTCGATTTTGGCGCGTCCGTACATCTGGCGCTTGATAGCCTTCACGCGGTTGACCTTGCCTTCGACCTGACCGCTGGACCGCGGCGTCGAGATCGCGGCGGCAACGGCATGCTTGTCGGCCTCGACGCCTGCAGCGAACACAGCGAGCTTGGTCTCCGCCGCCATGGCGATCCACGGATCGAGCCGTGCCTCCTCCTTCGAGCGCATCATCGCATGGAAGTGATCGAGCGCCTCGCGTGCGGCGATCAGCGCGGGCACTGCCTTTTCGATCACCGCGTTGATCAGGGCGGTCTGGGCCGAGCCGGTATCGCGCTCGGTGGTCAAGCTGCGCGCGATCGTTCGTGCACTCAGCCCCGCACCGCTGGTGTGGCCGAGTTTCTCGTCGCGACGCCGGCGGGTGGCCCATTCGCTGACCACGCGCTCCCGGCACCGGCAGGGCTTCGAAGGTGTGTTGGTGCCGACCCAGATGTCGGACGCCTGCAACCGGCCTTTCGCAGGAACGTTTCCACCCCGAAATCGTCCATAGTCCTACCTTGGATGAAGCTGGTACTTTCGTGAGCCTGGCAAAGGAGGCAGACTGGCGGTTCCTGGCCAGAGATGAAGAAATTTACGACATGAACCCGTTCGATGACCTGCCCCGGCAAGACCGAAACCACGTCGTCGAGGATGCAGCTCTCGCAGCCTTCGAGAGCCGGGTCCTTGAGAGTGGGGTCTTTACGGTGCAGGGGCCTGATCGCAAGGACTATGGGACCGACTGCCAGCTCGAAGTAGCGATCGAGGGCAGCATGACGAACGTGCGGCTCCATGTGCAGGTTAAAGGTACCGAAAGACCTCTGCGCGACGACGGATCCATTGGCGTGGAGGTGACCCGGGCGAACCTCAACTATCTGTTGATGAACCCGTACAGCTTCTACGTCTGCCACCATCTGCCCACCGACACGCTGTTCTTCTGCTCGGCCGATGCGGTCATCCGCCGCTACGAGCAGGAAAAGGATGGCTGGACCAGGCAGAACACGATCACCATCCTGTTCACCGAGTGTCTGACGATCGAACGCCTGATGGGCTTGGCGGCGCTGGCGCGGTCAAGCGCACGTGTGGAGCGCGATCGGCGCACATCGCACGCGATGGCAGATCCGGCCGAGCTGAGCGCGTTGCTTCGCAATCCCGCTCCAGCCCTGCATGTTCCCGACGATAGCGAGGCGGCCTTTAGTCTCCTAGAACGGCTCTACGCTGATGGCGCCGACGAAGTGATCAGCGGGGCCTTCGACAGGTTCGCCGCCTTATTCGGTGCAGGCGACGATCGCATGGGGCCTTGCTACATGGCCGAGATTAATCGCGGCCTCGACGGCGACGGCTTCGTCTCACCTCGAACCGGCGATGCGATCGCGTTCTTTCGGGACCGGCTCAATGACGGGCGCCACGCATCGAGCGTGATGCACTACACCATCGGCAACGGCTTCGCCGCGCTTGGTGACGACGAGGCCGCCAAGCGCGAATACGAGGCCGCGATGGCTGACCCGAGGTTCATGGCGGCCCCCGATCTCTCGGCCTCGCTCTACAAGAACCTCGGCACCAGCCTGTCGCGGCTGGGGAACGTGGATGCCGCCTTCGGCTGCTATGAAGAGGCGCTGCGACGCAAGGCCGGGCTCCCTGAGGCCCATGTCGCCCTGGGTCACCATCACCTGCGTCTTGGGCAGTTCGAGGTGGCGCTGGAACACTTCGACAAGGTGATGGTCGATGAGGGCGCCAGACGCAGGATGCTGGATGTCGCCGGCTGGCGGATCAACGTCCTCTTCAACCTCGAGGATGGGCGGAGTGCATTTCGCGAGATCAACACGCTGCTGGCCGATGCGGCCTCGCGGCCCTGGATCTGGTCATGGTGTGCACGGCAGGTGGCCAGCTTCGGTAGGGCGACGCCGTCCAACGCCCAGGCGGCGCTGGCCTTCTGGCAGCGCTATCTCAGGACGCACCCGGATCAGATACCGGCAAGAGCGGAGCTTCTCTCGGCCAGGCTATGCCTCAGCGTGACGGGCATGGGCGTTGACTGCACCTACGAGGAATGCAGGACCGAACTCCAGGCCCTCGCGGAACACTGCGCGATCGACGGGGTTGCCTATCTCTGGGATCGGCTAGGTCACTGGGCGGAGCGCGAGCGTGGCTGGGGTGAGGCTGAGCGCTGCTACAGGGTCGCCTTCGATCTGGCCGGCGGCAAGTATGGCTACTGCCTTGGCGCGGCGCTCAACGCTCTGGAGCGTTTCGAGGAAAGCCTTCCCCTACTGTTGGAGCAGGCTCACGAGATTCAGCCTGATGCTTACAGCTGGAATCAGCTGGCCATCGCCCATGAACATCTCGGCATGCCCCTCGAGGCCATTATAGCGTACCAAAGAGCGCTCGAAATCGACGCCTGCCACGCTGGGGCCAATTTCAATCTGGGTGGCTTTCTCTGGAACATCGGCGAGCACGAGAAGGCCGCTGAAGTATGGACGGCGGCGATATTAAGATTTCCAGACGATCCCAGGGTGGCTCAAGTCAGCGCTCTCATCTCGAACATGCTTGTGGGTTCCCCATAGCAGTACGCGGCCACCCGGGGATCCAGGTGGCTGCACCACCGCATGTCATGAAAACGTCAAGCAAAGCCTCGGGATAGGGTTGTTTTAATAAATTGCTAATCTATCTACCGGTCCCTGGCGCACATTTCGGCAGCGGGCATCGCGGTCGCCGCGTCCGGCAGATGCTCGGCCTTGCGGATGTCCCTGTCACGCCCCGTCGAACTGGCTAGGTCCCAAACATCGATGGCCGTATCAGGCAAGAGCGACCAGCCGATCACCAGAGATTTCCGCGGGCACTGCCTCGGCGAAAAGGTCTAGCAGTTGAGTTTCACAGTGGATGTCTGAGCTAAGTGAAGTTTCGAAGATCGGAACGCTCGTGGTAACGGGCTTGGGCGTGCTCGTGACGGGTATTTGAGCCTTAATTCTCAGCATTCCGGAATCCGACGAAGCCAGCCTGAGCTGGGTCATCTTGCCATCGGCCATCAGAAGCCGCGCGCCATGCATGATCGTGAGAGCATAGAGGCTGATGAACTTAAACACATTCTCGAAGTTCGCCCTTGCAGAGTGCTCTAAAGATCCTTCGGTAATCAGCAAGTCGGTGAAGTCTGCGCAAAGCGTACGATCATCCAGCGCAAACTGCCACATCATGCTAAGACCGAAAATCTTCAGGACCACCTGCTCGCGCGCCTTTAACGGACTGCGAGCTTCGTATTTTTTTATGGCCTTGTTGAAGGTTTGTTGGGCCGTCTGCTTTGAAATACCGAGTCTTTCGCGAATGCGCGATTCCGGCATGATGTTGAAATTGGCGCGAGCTGCCTCCCGAAGATCATCCGCACTAGGCGCTTTTCCCTCGAGCTGCTGCTGCCAGAGCCTCGCGCTTGTTTGGATATCGTTGGCGCGGCTAAGGCTGATACCGGCGTCTCGCTCGTCGCGGTGAGCCGCAAAGTGCCCGATCTCCTGAACGCTGGAGCGACCGGGTTTCAACATTCGTAGATCGGCGAATAATCGATCGAGATCGGTCACCCATCGTTCCCCGCGCAAAAGCCGCGTAACACGGCGCCGATGGTCTTCGAGCAGCATAATCTCAGTTTCGCCGATGACTTCTGGAGGTCAAGACAGAATTTTGATTGGATAATAGTTCAAGGGCTAGATTGGCTCCTCTGATGGCGGGAAAAGCAAGGGTAATGAAGCACGCCGGATTTTCCGAAGGTAAGGCGTCCTTGGAGACACAATGAACGAACCAACGCTTTCCCGGACCTCGCCTTAGGCGCTGAATGTTTGCTTTGAAGGCGTAAACGCTCGCCAGCCACACTGGTAGCTCCCGACCAACCCAAGTCGTTCAGCGCCTGTGTCGCGAATGGCTGCTATCGCCAGAAGCTGCCGTTAGGGCGCTACGAAGCGGACCGTCAGGAAGGCGCCATTTCCGACGTTTGACTGCGATTTTTTTCGCCCGAAAGCCGACACTCAAATTATGATCGGCTCTGGGGCAAGCGGCATTTGGCGTTTATGAATTCGCGAAAGCATCAACTATCTGAACCGGACACCCATGGCCGATCTGACCGACATAATGCTGAACTTTGCTCTTGAGCCGATATGGGGGGCCTACAAGGCCGGGAAAGAAGCGCTCATCGCACAGTATGCGGTCGCCGTAAAAAAGTATGACGAATTCCTCGCAGAGGTAAAAGCCGGAGAAGTGGGCGCCATTTGGGAAGATGAAGAGACAGGCCAGACCTTCGATCATGGCGAGTATGTCCTCGCCGATCAGCTTATCGCGGAAAGCGCGCTCCAATCTCATCGGCAAGCCTTCGCGACCATGATCCATCATGTTTGGGAGAAACATGCCTGCTATGTGCTGAAGGCCCCCGAATACCAATGTAACAAGGCATATGGCGAACTTGCAAAGAAAGGTTGGCCTATCGACAAGCCGAGGCTGGAGCGGCTGCGGATGACGGCCAATGTCATCAAGCATGAGAGCGCAGAGCTATATGACCATCATCGACAAATGTTCGTTGCGAACGAGCTTCATGTCTTCGAGAGCGGCCTGCCCCAAAAAAAGCGGAAGACCATCAAGACCATCTCGAAAGAGGGGCTACGAGGTAACTGGCTCGAAGCATTGAATCTGACCGACGACGACATCGCCGACTTCATCGACACGGTGCGGAAGTCGGCCCTGCCGCCGAAAGGGCTGGTCACGAATTGCGGTGTCAGAATTGCGGTGTCAGACGCGTTTACCCCTTAATTATCAAAAGGATCGTTAGCTAGGTTCATCAATCTATTTAGGGGGTTGCGCATCTGTCTCCGTAATTCTGGCGGCATGATCTCCGCCGATGGCAACAAGTCCTGCAGACGTTCCTGAGCTAAGTCTGCGTGACGACTTATACGAGATTGGAACGATACTTCATTGCAAAGTTGATTTGGGTTATGTTAATCCCTAACATAGCGTCGGTTGCAGGGAAATCTTGATGGCTTTTAGTGCGGCGCGGGCCAGCCCGCTTACCCAAGGTCAGAAACGGCATTTTCGGAAGCTTTTCGTTGAGCAGGCGACCGGGAGCTTCCTGACTCTTAGCCTTGGCACGGGTTTGGTTGCAGCTCTGCTTCCCTTTGTACTGCGCTATCAAGGTGGATCCGATGGGGTCTATTCGATCAGCTACTATTATTGGGTGCAAAACAGCGGCATGCCACGCAATTGGCTGGTCGGCGCGCTGTGGGCTACCGGCATGTTTCTCTTCCTATTCCGTGGCCTCTCCCGGAAGGAGAATTGGACGCTAAACGTCGCGGGCTTCTTCGCGATCATGGTCGCCATGAACCCGATGGCGAACGATCAGTCGTGCTCGAGCGAGAAGATCAGGAGCGTTACAGACTTGCTGCACGCGTTGAGCATTCACGGCACCTGCGCGATGACCTTCTTCATCTGCCTCGCCGTAGTCGCGATCTTTTTCTCGAAGGACAGAGTGAACCTTATCCCCGACCCTCAGGCTCGGCGATGGTTCAAATTTGGCTATAATTTTGCTGGCACGCTCATGATCGCGCTGCCAACCGCAGTGCTCTTGATACACAAGCTCTCCCAGCAGGACTGCCGGCATCCCACGATTTTCTGGTGCGAGACCTTCGGAATCGAAGCGTTCGCGGCCTATTGGTTCCTCAAAACATACGAATATAGACTTCTGCTCGGCGCTCGGATGTGGCCCAAGCCGGGGAGCGAGGCAGTCGTAACGATAGAGGAATGCGACTGAGTGGCCCCGGTCTGGAAAGACGAGAGTTCGAACTACGGTGCGGTAACACGTGCGTAAACCCTTAATTATCAGAAGGATTACCTGTCAGGAGCGTCAATGTTTTTAGGGGTTTACGCACCTGTCACCGTAATCCCCATGTATAGCGTCTGATGACTGATCTAATGAGGGGGATCCCATGAACAAGTTGTTCGGTCATTTGCTTTGCAGCGTACTTCTCCTGTCGGGCTGCACTTCGCTGCCCCACTTCAAAGGTCCTGGCCCAGTTTCGGATGGACAAGCGTCCGTTGGTGTGCCGAAAGTCAAGGATATTGTCGACCACATCCAGTGCGAAATGATCAATTTCGTCAATGATCCAAAGAACGCTCCGCGCTTCAATGGAAGCTCATTGTATGTTGCGTCGGCACAGTTGACCATAGAGGTCACTGACGATGGAAGCCTGAATCCATCATTGAGTTTCATTCGTCCGCTTTCTGCGGCGAGCACAAACCGGACGATCGGCATGCGCGCGCAATATGATGGCCAAGCGCATAGACTCTACACCCAAACCTTCGCGGTTGTGCTCGACCCCCTCGTCTCACGCGAGCACGCGCAGGAATGCGCAGACCTGACTTGGAAGAAGCAGAAGGGCATAAAGGGCGATCTTGGGATCGATCGTGTTCTCGCCGAGGGTGTGCAGTATGCCGACAAGGCAGCATTCAAGCTTCCCGTTGCTGGAGCGGATAGCTCCGACGTTTCTGCTCAAGAATTTACGACCTTCGGCTCCACTATCGATTTTACCGTGACTTATGGCGGCGGGGTCGATCCTGACTGGACACTCGTGCATTTCACTGGACCGGGTGGCGGAAGTTCTTCGCTCCTCGACTACACACGAACGAGCAAGGACACATTGTTGCTGTCGTTTGCTGCCGTTCCCGTACCGGCCCCAAAAGTGTCAGCCCCTCTCGTCAACGAGACGCCTGACCAAACGAGGGTGCGGGTTTACCAGGAGAGATCCCAGCAAATTACCCCAAACGTTCAGAAGGCCGAGATCGCTGCCGAAGCTAATATTGAACGTATGATATTTTTAAATCTACTTCGCTCTCGCTGATCGGTACTTTTTTCGTTTCTGATTTGGTAGTTTGCATAAATCCGCGGACGCCATATTCATTCATGCCAAATAATTCGGTATATTATTCCAAGAACTCTGGCGCAGAACAGTTCCTAGCAGCTAAATGTGCGAAGGAACTTCCTTAACTAGCGTTCCTAGCTGAGCAGCCGCTCTATAGCAGCGCGGAACGGAGTCTGGATCTGCGCGGGGGCTTTGAACATGTAATTGGCAGCATTCTTCCGCGCATCACCGGTAAGCGATGCCAGGTGGCGCTCGGTGGCAGACCAACTCGGCATCGCCCCGCGATCGGCGCGAAACCCCGCCTTGAGATCCGTCCAGACAACACCGTCGAACTGCTTTTCGCGAGCCCAGGTGCCAACCTCTCCAGCATAACGATGCGTACGGTGGTCAAGTGGCCAACGCCCGATCGATCCGATCCACGCGGCACCCTCGCGTTCCAGAAGGGCCTGAACGGCCTCCTCTATGCTTGCTACCGCAAGCCTAGTCCACAGCGTCGGAATCGGAGGTAGGTCGTCGACGATGACTAGTGTCATGCGGCCGTCGCGAGACTCACGGGCGAACTCGAGTGGCAATGACGGGCCGTCTTCCGACCAGGTGCCGATCACCGGTAATGATTGAGGATCCCAGATCAGCGAGCCCCACCCCAGGCAGATAAAGTTCATCCGCGAAATCCCGCCTGCAACAATTGTGACAGGTCATTCGACGTTGTCCGCGATGAGCCTGTCCGCCAGCTATTTTTTTGGATCGAATCCGTAGCATCGCAGCGACATTGATGGAACGCCTAACAAGCGGGCTGAGGGGATCGGTACTCCCGAGAATTTCTAGTGAATTAGCTCTCTAAGAAAGCGCCTCATGTCGGCGGAATTGTCGGGGGGATTACATCCACGATGAACGTCCCCTATGCTAAAAACCGTCGATCGTGCGTTAGTTACAGACCATTGCGATCGGCAGCTTCCGACCAAACCCCGGCGTTCACACCAAATCTGATGAAGGTCCGGTCCAGCCGAACGCGGCCAATTACGCCGGTCGAAATGGACCACTGGCATGGCGCCAATCTGGCCCTTCGTGCCGACTGGGCACTGATCCGAAAAGCCGATGTTTGATCGGTCGGTAGCGATCGACCAGAATGTTGGGAACATGCCTCGCGCTCGCAAGCCAGCCAAGTCCGTTCCGTACTTCAACTCGTCGCCTGAGGGCCGCTTGCGCGGCTCAGAACTCCGGCGACTTGAGACTGTGGGCCATAATTTTGTCGATGACCATCGCCTCCCATGCCGCCACATCACCCAGTCGTTCCAAGTTCTCCCGTGTGAACACTAGAAGGTGCACTCCTCGGCCGCGTGCATCCAAAACCACCGCCTTGGCGTTCCGCTCGTCCTCACCCGTGATGCCTTGCGAGGCAACGAGCACGCCCCACTTTGCGTGGATCTCCGTGAGCTTGGTGACGAAGATCCTGACGGCCCCGCTGTCGATGCGGTGTCCCGTGTTCTTGCACTCGACCACCAGTGCCGGCCCCGCCTCCGGGAAGAGACTAACCCGGACATCGTTGTGGAAGCACACGTCAAACTCTGCGCTCCCATCGTCCGTCAGGAACCTGCTCCGCCAGTAACTGAGGCCGGGTAGCAGCCCGAATAGGTCGGTGACGAGCGCCTCTAGGATCGCGCCGCGCTCGTTGCCATCCTGACTAAAATCGGAGCGCCGGAACGCCTCGCCGACCGCAACTCGCACGTCGGTAATCACCTGGTCAGCCCGCCGAATGCACGAAGCGGTTGCGCTCGCGCATCATGGTGTGGACGAGGGTGCCCCTGCGAAGTTCGTCAACGAATGGGTCGATACCAGCCTCGAAGGTCCAAGGCCCGGCACCGGCCAGCGTCAGCGGGGACGTCGAAAGGTCCTTGACGTGGAATACGGTCCGGACGCCGCTCGACGCCGCGTAGTCACGGAGCCGATCGACCTGACGCCGTGCCTTTTCGGACGTCGCCGGGCTCCCGGAGACCTCAAGCAGCACTAGGCTGCCGAAGTCGCCGCGCGGATCGCGGATCCAGAGCGCGAAGTCCGGGATGAAGGACGCGTCCCCAGGAAGTCGAGGCTGTGACCTCACGGCCTCGACCTCGGTGGACGCGGTCAGCGCATCAAGGATCCTCTTTTCCAGCATCGAGTACGGCGGAGCGATGGACGCGATGGCCCGGTGGCTCGTCTGCGGTGGCAGGCTCCTCAATGGCACCGCCGCCTTACCGGGGCGCTGCGCGTCGAGGAACGCGGTCACGTGAAAGCGCAGCGCGTCGCGGTCGGACAGCGTCGCGTTCACGCGGGGCAGTCCAGCCAGAACTCGGTCGGGCCGCCCATCTTCCTCGACGGCCCGGTCGGTCCCGATCAGGAGGACCGGCGTGCCGAAGCCGAGCGCTATCCCGGTCTGGACGAGCAGGTTCGGGTCTGCCTCAGTCCCGATTAGGACGAGCACGGCCTCCGATCGCCGGAGGAGGTCCACAGTCGAGGCCAAATACGCATCGGTCCCCGGCCTGACGCTCTCGCCATTCAGGACCGCCCAACCAGCGTCTTCCACGAGCGCGACGAGTTCGCTGATCCCGGCACCGGCCGGGGCGAGGATGAAGCAGGATGGCGATCTCATGAGGCAGTTAATCCATTAGGATCCGCTCAAGAGCAAGCCCCGTTCAATCAACGCGTCCAACGCATGCTCAGCATAGCACATGAGCTCCTTTAAGCGGGATTGGCTGAAACCCACCTGTCTGCCAACGGTCAATTTCTCACTCAAAGGGGCAGAACGGCGTCACTCTCGAACATCGGGTTTTGGCAACGGCAGACGTTCGGAGGGCCGCGCCGAGATGCCGGAAATGTCCCACGATGCGGCGTTCGCCTCCGACAGCACCCGACCAATCTACGGCGTCCCAATGCGGTGCTGGGAATGTCGCCTTACGCCGACACCAGCCACTCGCCAGTTCAAAGCTTCCGGATTGCAGCGCGCCCAAGCCGGTCATTCCGTTGCTATTGGCGACGCTGAAGCCTGCCATGACGGAAATCACCTGTTTTGTGGGCAGTGCCGAGAAGCAAGGCGTGCCCAATCTCCGTGTCGCTGCTACAGGAAACGCAACACGGTAGTCACGATCATGCGCATTGCCGCAGTCACCACAGAAACAGAGGGCGCAGTGGGGGAATCGAAGCGTAAGGCTAATGATCTAAAGGCATTCGTCGCTAACCTGACTTCAGACGAGAAGACCGCCTACGACCTCGCCCAACGCCTGTTAAAAGGCCTGATCAAACCGAAGGGCATGCATGGTGCCTGCTACCGAGTGTCGGTGCTTCTCAACCGTATCCTCTCTAACGAATACGGCGTCACATCGGACGTCGTGCTGGGCTGGATTAATGATGGTGACGACATCTTCATTTCGCACGCTTGGCTCGAGATAGGGGGTAAGAAAGTCGATTTGATGGCCGAGCGGCCGATGAACGAAGAGTCAAACCGTGGCCCAACCATCATCCTTGACCATGTGTTCAAGGGCAGCAGCAACATCACCTACAGCTATCACCTCCACAAGACACCGGAGGCACATGCTGTTGATGCGGCGATGGTTGCGGAAGACCCACGTTACAGGGAAATGCTCAGCTTCAAAGATAGGGAGCACGCGAAAATCGCGGCAGCAATCGCTTCGGACAGCGACAAAGACGCCTTTCTCGACGAATGCGCGATCCGCTCAGGCGACGGCTATACCTACGCTCGCATCCTTTCCGCGATCGGTAGGTAAAATGGGGGCGTAACATAATACGGGCACAGAAATACTCTGAGCGCGCCGGATGCAGGAAAACACATGTTTTTCGTACAGGGTGTCGTTTGCGCACTCTGGCTGGAACGACTGCAACTTCCCAAAGTTTTCCGGCAGCAGCCGACCACTTACGGCCGTTCGTGGCCCCAGCGACCAACGGCATGTTTAGCGAAAACATGCCGTCCAAATCGAACGCACGCGCATGGCGCGCTCTGGCCGCACGGATGGCCAAGCTATTGGGCGGGCGTGGCCTTCGGAAGGGGGCGCTTCCAAACCAAAATCGACAAGAGCCCAGGTTCTGATGGTTTTGGAGCGAAGTCCTCAGACGCCTTTGCATCTTTGGCGTCTAGGCCGGCAGCGTTGAGCGCACCGCGTAGCAACTCACTCTGGTCTTTTGGAACCGCCCCCGCAGTCACAACGAAAACGCCAGGCTCGTTGAGCCACATGAACGTTGTTGGCCATGGTTGATACTCAGCATCTAGTCCAGCAGATTTGAGAGCAGAAAGGATCTGCATTGCATATGGAAACGCTTCGACATCGCCAGGGTCGCTTTGGACGAAGATGTGCGGTAAAGATTTTCCACTCAAAAGAGCGCTGATTTTCTGGCTCTGTTTGTTAGTCAGCGTCCTTCCAGCGGAATCCTTTCGTAGCGCAGCCAATGCTGCCTCAGCCTTTGCTTGAGAAGCTTGCGCAGCCTGCCTCGCTTGATCAAGTTCAGCACTGCTCTTTGACATCAATGCTGCCAGTTTGTTGAGCTGCGCTTCCTTCTGTGCAACGAACGTCGGAAGCTGCTCTATCCTGACACCCAAACGTGCTGCGTCACGAGTCGCTTCTGCGGCCTTCTCGTTGGCCTCCGCGATCTTCTTTTCTGAATCCTTGATTTTGGCTTCCGCGACAATCAACCCAGCTTGAGCCGAACCCGCGGTTTCACCTGCCGCGTAAGCCACAGCAGCAGCATTTGAGGCGGCTTTAGAAGCATCGGCGACTTTGCCTGCTGCAAACACCTCCCGCACTGGAGTGATCAAGAAAACAAGGAAAACACCGATAAATACTGCGAATGCGCCGGCTACCGATATCCAATTAAATATTGAGAAAAGAAAATCTGCCGTATCCGAATTTATCGACCAAATCAGCCATTTAACTGTCATAGGCGGTCTTGCATCCAAATTTTCAGAGAGCTGCACCATGCGAAATGCCCTGGACATGATTATTGCTGTTCGGTCTAGGTCCAGTCATCCGAACGCACCGATCCCCGCCACACGGAGTTATACCAATTCTATGAGCAAGGCCAGCGGCGCAAGTTTGAAGGACAGCACCTCCAGGGACATATGGCCGCAATTGAGATCGACAAACCTGCCGGCGAAATGTCCGGAATTGGTTCGAAACCCCTCATTCACGGAATATCGCGGGAAAGGCAGTTTTGTCCCAGCCCTCGTCATTCATGTGCCCCATAGCAATTGTGAACGAACGACTGGTTCCGACGACCTGGTCGCGGCCACTGAACGTCAGGAATCGCGGCGAAACACGCGCATCACATTCCTAACTCGAGATCAATCTCGGGAACATCGAGTTCCGGTGGTTTGGGTGCGATTGTTGCCTGCAACCGTCCTGCCCTCACGGAAAGAGGGTCAACTGCGAACGGATCCCGTGGCGCGGGTTGGCGGTGGCGATCCTCTCCCCTGCCCTTCGCGCTCTTGCGGCTCTGCTGCTCGCTTACCGTCTCGATTGCACTAGCCTTGTCACCTGAATTGGCGCCGATGGTTCGCAGCAGTTGATCCCGATCATTCGTGAAGATGGTGAGATCATCCCGAACCCGTGTCGCCATGACATGGGCAAGCCGCTGGCTGGAAAGATGGCGTTCGGCCGCATGCATCACGCCGATACCCCTGTCAGTGGTCATGCCCTGTGCCTGATGCATGTTGATCGCATACGCGAGCCCAAGGCGCGCCAGCATCCGATCTCCATGCTCCAGCAGCAGCAACCCACCGTCACCTGTCCTGACCTCAACACCAGCCTTGCCGATCGAAACAATTTCAGCCCCAGCCGAATTCAGCAGCCCGCGCGCCTTGTCGTTTGCCGTCCAGCGAACACGATCCCCCTCATAGAGGTGGAACGTGTCCCGTTCGGAAAGGCTCAGCAGATCCCGCTTAGAAGCGGGATCGAGCTGGTCCGGCCTGAATTTAAGCTGATTGCCCTCGCCATCCCGCAAAGTGACCACACCTTTGCGGGACACCCGCAGAACTTGATATGACCCTTGGTCCAATCCAGCCGGTTTGTCTCGCGCCACTACTTCCAGCACCTGCCCAGACTGGTAGTTTTGGGCATAACGCAGTTCCTCGCGCGTCAGGTGCAAAGACTCGAGGCGCGTCAGACTGATCCCCTCACCGCGCAAGGTGCCCTCTTCCTTCAATCCTTCCTGCACAAGCGCGTTGAGAACGGACCGAGTCTCGCGGCCCGACGCATAAAGCGTAGTCCCCTCCCGTTCCTCGGCAGACAGCTCCAGCCACTTCTTCGCGGCGGCCTGACGAAAATCTCCGCCGTCACTGACAACACGATCGCCAAGCACCCCGAAGGCCGCCGCGAACTCCCCTGCCCGCGTCAGCACTGCAACGGCCTGCATATGCTCGGTCCGCTGCCGGTGGCTGACCTGCATCCTGGCCATCGCCGGGCTATGCGACTGGACCAGGGTGAAGGCCTTGCCAGCGTCAATCGGCTGCAACTGCGCCCGATCGCCGATCATGAGCAGCCGATCGAGACCAAGCCGATTGGCAATGGTCACCACGTCGTTCATCGGCTTGTTGGCAACCAGCGATGCTTCGTCGAGCACGAGGATCGTGTCCTTGAGCGCCGTGCGCGACGCCTCGAATGCCTCACCGCCCCCGCCAAGCGCCGCGCGCAAATGGTCATTCACGAACGACGACACGGTCTGCGCCGAAACGCCCGCCTCATCCTTCAGCATGGCGACCATGGTGTTGGCCTGGGCGAGGCCGAGGATCTGTTTGCCCTCCTGACGCGCCACATCGGCAATGCTGGAAATGAGCGATGTCTTGCCCGCACCCGCAACGCCCTGGATGACCACGACGCGATCCGAACTCGACAGCGCCAGCATCCCGGCAGCCAGTTGCTCAGCGCCAAGCGGCCGATCACGGGACTGTGCCTGCAGGTGGGCCGTTGCGTCAACAGGCGCAACGATGACGGCGCCCTTGCCTCGGCCATCGTCAATACCAGACAGCAAGTTGCGCTCTTCGGCCAGATGCTCCGGCGTCGTGACATGGGTGATCGTCCCGTCAGCCCGAGTGGGCCTGCCGAAAATCAACAGCCCCTGCTTCGCCAGGGCGGCAATGCGGTCCTCGACGGCCTTGATGGTCACACCCTTGATCCCAAGATCTAGGGCGGTGCGCGACACATCATGGATTGCAAATGCAGCCTCCCGCTGACCCAGAATGCGGATCGCAGACGCCACCGCCATTTCCGCACCGATCTCCGCCGGGCTCATCGACAAGCGCACCATGCCCCGGCTCAACAGTGGATCGCTCGGCCGCAGCCATTCACGCAAGCGTTCGGCCCATTCAGCGGCCTTCGTAGCAAC
>Ga0116227_10006892_pt1 | contig 22663 bp, 24 predicted proteins | sample S1TSphgellanicum_FD_89693 | JGI IMG/M metagenome (GOLD analysis project Ga0116227, IMG submission 89693) | Host-associated microbial communities from peat moss isolated from Minnesota, USA - S1T2_Fb - Sphagnum magellanicum MG | ecosystem: Host-associated > Plants > Peat moss > Unclassified...
AGAGCTTCTCGCCGCCGCGCTCGACGTCGGAGCGGATGCTCGCGAGCGCGTCGCGCATCCGCAGCGAGCGCGTCTGCGCGATCAGCAATTCGAAGGCGGTCGAGAAATCGACCCCCGCCTGTTCGAGCGTGGCGTAGGCACGAAAGAAGGCCAGGCGTTCGTTCGGCTTCGCACGCCGGAGCAACCCGCCGAACGAAAACGGCGACGCGGTCGATTCGAGCGACGACGGAACGAGCATGCGATCGCGCAGGGCGGCGAGCGCGCTGCCGCGATCGAGCGCACGCATCGTGCCCGCCACGGGCTCGCCGTTCGGCGTTCGCGCGCGATAGGCGAACGTCATCGACATCAGCGGATGCCCGCCGTCACGCGGATCTGCTCGGGATAGTCGGATGCGGCGACCGCCGCCTCGTAGGTGATCAGGCGGTCGTTGACCATGCGGGAGAGGTCCATCTCGAGCGTCTGCATCCCGTCGCGGCGCGACGTTTCGATCGTGTTTCGAATCTGAATCGTCTTCTCGGGCGACATCAACTGCGAGCGGATCGCGGCGGAGTTCAGTAAGACCTCGCACGCGGGGCGCCGGCCGCGGCCGCTCGCATCGGGAATCAGCCGCATCGACACGATCGCTTGGAGCGATTGCGCGAGCTGCATGCGCGCCTGCTCCTGGCGGCCGCCTTCGAAGACGCCGACGATGCGTTGCACGGTCTCCGCGGCTTCGGACGTATGCAACGTCGAAAATACGAGATGTCCCGTCTCGCTCGCGGCCAGACAATCGGACATGACTGCGGGGTCGCGCAATTCACCGATGAGAATGACGTCGGGATCCGCGCGTAAGACGCCGCGCAGGGACTCGGTGTACGAGTCCACGTCGCGTCCGATCTCCCTCTGCCGAATGAGAGATTTCTTGGAAACGTGCCTATACTCAATCGGATCTTCCACGGTCACGATGTGACGCTCGTATCGCGTGTTTATCCGATCGATCAGGCCCGCGAGCGCAGTGGATTTCCCCGAGCCGGTCGGGCCCGTAAATAACACCAATCCCGTTGCGAAGTCCGCAAACCTCGCGATCACGTCCGGTAGTTGCAGCGTATCGAGGTCGGGGACGCCGTCACGCAACAGCCGTAACGAGAGCGCGAGTCCGTTCTCGCCGCGAAACGCGTGGATGCGAATCGCGCCGAAGCTCGGGTGCGCGAGTGCTCCGTCCGCGGCGCCGAGCTGACCGTTCAGGCGCTCGTATTCTTTTTTGCTCAGGTACGTCTCGCAGAACGATCGGATCGCTTCCGGCTCCACGGCCGGCCGGTCCATGCGGCGCATGGCGCCGTCCACGCGATGCCAGGGCGGCTCGTTGCCTTCGACGTGCAGGTCGGACGTGCTCGCGGCGTGCGCGCTTGCGCGCGAGAGCCGGATCGCTTCCTCGATCTGCGTCAGCATCGCTGCCCTCACTCGGCGTCGTCGTACGAAAGGTGGCGGAGGACCTCGCCTTCCGAAGTCGCGCCGCTTGCGACGTGGCGTAGCGCGTCGACGATCATCGGGCGATACCCGGCGCTGAACGCGATCGCACGCACGTGCGACGGCGGGTCGCAACGTTCGATCGCCGCCGCGAATTCGGGCTTGATCTCGAGCACCTCGAACGCACCGATGCGGCCTTGAAATCCGCTGAACGCGCAGGCCTCGCAGCCTTGCGACTCCCAGGCGCTCGTGCCGGGCGTGTAACCGTAACGTCGCGCCACGGCCAGCGCCTGAGACGAGATCGACGTCTTGATCTTGCAGCGGCGGCAGAGCGTCCGGACCAGACGCTGCGAGACCGCGAGCGTGAGCGACGATGCGAGCGTCGAGCGGTTCGCGCCGAGTTCCGCCAAGCGCGAAGGAATGCGCAGTGCGTCGCGCGCGTGGAGGGTCGTAACGAGCGAGATCCCGGTCAGACTCGCCTGCAATGCGATCCCGACGGTTTCGGCATCGCGCAGCTCGCCGATGAAGAGCTGACGCGGGTTCTGCCGGAGCAACGCGCGCAGGGCGACCGGAAACGTGATCCCGGCCTTGTCGTTGACGGCGATTTGCGCGACGCCGGGCATGCGGCACTCGATCGGTTCTTCCACGCTGCACACGTTGACGCGATCGAGGTTGAGCGTCTGCAGCGAGGCGTATGCGGTCGTGCTCTTGCCCGACCCCGTCGGGCCCGCGATGACGCAAAACGAACCCGGCCGGCGCAGCGCCCGTCCGTAGCGTGCGAGGAGTTCGGGCCCCATGCCGAGTTGCTCCAAATCCGGAACCAGATCGAAACGCTGCAGAAAGCGCAGCACGACCTTCTCGAGACCGTTGACCGGAATCGTGGACGCGCGCACTTCGAACGAGCGGCCGTCGAAGGTCACGCTCAGCCGTCCGTCTTGCGGCACGCGCGATTCGCCGGTGTTCATGTTCGCCCGCACTTTGATGAGCGAAACGACGCGTTCGAAGAGCCCGGGCTCGAGCGAGCGATCGACGTGAAGCACGCCGTCGACGTCCAAGCGCACGCGCCCGGCGCGATCGTCGGTCGTCGGTTCGACGTGGACGTCGGATGCATAACTGCGGATGGCGGCGGCGAAGATCTCGTCGAGCGTCCCCGCGGCTTGCGAGTCGGGGTCGCGCACGGCTGCGGCCGGATAGAGCGTCTTGAGACCGGCGCGGATGTCGCGCACGGGCATGGCGACCACGCGCACGTCCTTGCGCGTTGCTTGACGGATCCGCTCGATCAGGTCGCGGCTCTCGGTCGCGACGGCAACGGTGAGCGCGCTCCCGTCGTACGAGAGCGGTAAGACGTCGGCGTCGTACGCGAACGAACGCGACAGCAACGCAGCCGCGGTGCGTTGGTTCGCGGAGACCGGTGAGTCGGCGGCAGTCACCGGCTCGTCCGTCTGCGGAACGCGCCCGCTATGGCGTAGACGCCGCGCGCGTAAGCGAGCCCGGCGAAGAACCCGCCCGTGTTATACGCAGACAGCGCATGGACCAGCGCGATTTGACCGGGACCGTAGCGCGCCGCCGCTCGCGCGTAGTCGGCGCGCAGGATCGACGAACCGATGCGGAGATTCGTGCACGGCTCGAACGCGGATGCGAGATCGAGACCGTAGGCCCGCACGTTTGCGATGTTGAGCTGCGCGTATCCGATGTCGATGTCGTGACCTCGTTCGAGCAACGCGGCCGCAAGCGCCACGGCTGCGGCGCGGCGCGCGGGGAAGTAGGACTGGCGCTCCGTGTTATCGCCGATCGCAAAGGGCCGGCCGCCGCTTTCGTAGGCGACGACGGAGCGCATCGTGAGCGGCCCGACGGCCGGCGCGCAGTGCGAGAGGAGCGTCGCGAAGGCCGCGGTTGCGAACACGGCCTACCGCACTCGTCCGGCGACGGAGAATCGGCTCTTCCATATAAGGGAGATCACGGTTTGATTATGGCTCCGAATTATGTACGCAATATTGCCGAACCGTCAACTCGTCTCAAAGTCGCGAGCGCAAGATTCCAAAACTCACACGTTCGACCACGCGCGCCGCATGTGCGCAAGCGCGCTCAAGTGAATGCGCGAAATGCGTTTCGGTGTCAGTTGTAAGGCCGCTGCGAGTTGCAGTTGCGTGAGGCCGACGCAATAGATCCCCGCGATCACCCGCCGCTCGAGCGCCCCGAGCGTGCCGAACGCACGCCGGATCAGCACCCGATCTTCCGCTTCGAGCGATTCGTCGGCGGCGAGCGCGAATTGCGGTACGTCGTCGAACGCGAGCGGCCGGAGCGCTGCGCGCGCGCGACGCGCGTCGGCAACCGTAATCGCGAGGATGCCGAGCTCCGCGCCGATCTCGGCATCGCTCGGTTCTCGGCCGTTGCGGCACGCGAGCGCATCGCGCGTCGCGGCGACGTCGCGTTCGAGCGCGAGCGTACGACGCGGCACGCGCACGGCGCGCTCGTGGTCGCGCACGTAGTGCATTAATTCTCCGAGGATCATCAGCCACGCGTAGGCTTCAAACGGCGTGCGCTTTCCGCTGTCGTAGCGGCGCGACGCTTTGATCAAGCCGACGGCGGCGACTTGCTCGAGATCGCAGCGCTCGAGGCCCGCCCGGAGAAATCTCCGGGCGCCGCGCGCGCACAGATAGTGAAAAGAGCTAGCGAGACGATTCGCCGACTCTTTCTCCAAGACGTCGAGAGAAACCACGGGAGGGAGTCCTCCAGGGTCGCGTTTCGGGGTCGGGGGGTCCGCTGATTATCATGGCAAATTGTGTCCATTTTGATAACTGAATATTAAATATTCTTAATGTTGGGCCGCAGCGAGGGCTCGCGGGCCGCATGGTTCGAAGGATCATCGCGTGTTCGAGGACGTCCCCGCCCTACGTGCGCGTTTCGAAGCCGACGGGTTCGTCACGCTGGAGGACTTCGTCTCGGAGGAGCGGCGCGCGGCGCTGCGTGTGCGCGCCGCCGAAATCGTCGCCGCGTTCGACGACGAGCGCGCATCGGTCTTCACGACGCACGACGACGGCGCGGCGCGCGACGACTACTTCCTCACATCCGGCGACGCCGTGCGGTGCTTCTGGGAAGAAGAAGCGCGCGACGAGCGGGGCGTGCTGCGCGTTCCGAAGATGCTCGCGATCAACAAGATCGGCCACGCGCTCCACGATCTCGATCCGGTCTTTCGCGACTTCTCGCACGATCCGCGGCTCGACGCCGTGGTGCGCGCCCTCGGCATCGCGGAGCCGCTCGTGCAGCAGTCGATGTACATCTTCAAGCAGCCGCACATCGGCGGCGAGGTGGGCTGGCATCAGGACGCGACGTTCTTCGCGACCGAACCGCAGACGGTCCTGACACTCTGGTTCGCACTCGAACCCGCCGATCGCACGAACGGCTGTCTGTGGGTGGAACGCGGCGGCCACCGCCGCCCGCTCCGCGAGCAATTCGTCGCCGAGGGCGGATCCGCACGGATGGTTCCCCTCGACGAAACGCCGTGGCCCGCACCATCCCGCGCTGAGCCGATCGAAGTGCCGGGCGGAGCACTCGTCGTGATGCACGGATTGCTGCCGCACTATAGCGCGCCCAACCGCTCGGCCACCTCCCGTCACGCGTACACCCTCCACGTCACCGACGCCCGCGCCCGCTACGACCCCCGCAACTGGCTGCAACGCCCGGCCAACTTCCCCGCCCACGGCTTTCTCTAATATCGGGGGCGTCGAAAGCCCCCGCCGGCCTTGGGTCCGCAGTCGCGGGCCCATTGAAACGCGATGTTGAAGGCGACCGGCATGGCCACGTCCGCAACTGAATCCGTCGCACAAGAGATCGCGCAGCAACATCGTCGCTTCGTCTTGACCCCCTGGGTTGCCCAAGGCGGGCTCGACGTGCCGGCGATCGTGCGCGGCGAAGGCGTCTATCTGTACGACGCGGACGGCAAACGGTACATGGATTTGTCCTCGGGCCTCGTCGCGGCGAATCTCGGGCACGGCCATCCGACGGTCCGCGCCGCGATGCACGCCCAGATCGACCGGCTCTGCTTCGGGCCGCCCAATTGGTTCAACGACGCGCGCGCCGAACTCGCGGAAGCTCTCGTGAACCTCGCGCCCTGGCAGGGTGAGGGCGGCCGGGCGTTCTTCACGACCGGCGGCGCCCAGGCGAACGAGGACGCGGTCAAGTTCGCCCGCGCCGTCACCGGCCGCCCGAAGGTCCTCTCCGCCTACCGTTCCTTTCACGGTTCGAGTCCGGGCGCGGCGGCGCTGACGGGCGAGAACCGGCGCTGGTCGAGCGAACCCGCGACGATGCCGGGCGTGGTCCGGTTTTGGGCGCCCTTCCCGTATCGCAGCCCCTTCGATACGCGCGATGCGGCGGAAGAGACCGCGCGCGCCCTCGCGCACCTGCGGTTGACGGTCGCCGCCGAAGACCCCGAGCGCATCGCGGCCATCCTGATCGAGCCCGTCGTCGGTTCGAACGGCGTGATCGTCTACCCGCCGGGCTATCTCGCCGGCATTCGCGCGCTTTGCGACGAGACGGGCATCCTCATGATCTGCGACGAGGTGATGACGGGCTTCGGCCGGCTCGGCGCGGCCTTCGGCTGCGAACGCTTCGGCGTCGTGCCCGATGCGATCGCGTTCGCGAAGGGCGTGACGTCGGCGTACGCACCGCTCGGCGGCGTCTTGCTGCGGGAGCGCTACGCGGCCGCATTCGATACGAAGCCCCTCCCGGGCGGCCATACCTACAGCGGCCATCCGGTCGCGATGAGCGCCGGGCTCGGCGCGCTGCAAGCGTACCGCGAGGAGGACGTCTTCGCGCGGGCGCTCGCGCTCGAGTCCGGCCTGCGCACGCGGCTCGAACGGATCGCCGGCCGGCACCAAGTCGTCGGGGAAGTCCGCGGCACGGGCGCATTCTTCGCGCTGGAATTCGTCTTGGATCGGGCGGCCCGGACGCCGCTGGTCGCCTGGCAAGGCGCCGGGCTCGGCGTGATGGCGACGCTGTACGGGGGGCTGCGCCGCCGCGGCATTTACGCGTTCGGCCGGTACAACGTGCTCTGCGTCGCGCCGCCGCTCGTCTCGACCGAAGCCGAGCTCGACGAAGCGCTCGGCGCGCTCGACGAGGCGGTCGGCGAACTGGCCCGCGTCGCCGGCTAACCCGGCCGCACCCGCCCGCCGCGTCCGGGACGGGCGCGCCGGGGCACTACCCGGGACATGATCCGCGTCCTCGTCGCCGAAGACGACCGTGCCATCCGCGAACTGCTCGTGCACCATTTAGAGCGCGACGGCTTTACGGCGCTCGAAGCCGGCGACGGTCCGACGGCGCTGCGCATCGCGCGCGACGGCGTGGAGTTGATCGTGCTCGACGTCGGACTGCCCGGCATCGACGGATTCGATATCGCGCGTACCCTGCGTCGCGAGGGGAAGATGACGCCGATCGTCATCGTCACCGCGCGCACCGACGAAGTGGATCGGGTCGTCGGATTCGAACTCGGCGCCGACGATTACGTCGTCAAACCGTTCTCGCCGCGCGAGGTCGTCGCGCGCGTGCGCGCGATCATCCGGCGCAGCGGCATGAAGAACGATCCCACGCCGCTGCTCCTGCGTTTCGGACGGCTCGAGATCGATCAAGCCGCGCGCGAGGCGCGCGTCGACGGCCGCGACGTGGGACTCAAACCGCGCGAATACGAGTTGCTCGTCGTCCTCGCATCCAACGTGGGCGTCGCGCTCTCGCGCGACACGTTGCTCGAACGAATTTGGGGTTACGATTTCGACGGCGACGAACGGACCGTCGACGTCCACGTGCGCCGCCTGCGCATGAAGCTCGTCGAACAGAACCGGCTCGACGCGTGCCTGCACACGGTCCACGGCTTCGGCTATAAGTTTGCGCCCTCGTAAACGTAAGCCGGCTAAGGATTTTTCGGCGGTCGACGTTGCGACGCTCGTGCGGCGTCTGCGCGCGCGCGGCGAAGAGAGCGCGGTCCCGCTGCTCGTCGTCCGTTTGCGCGACCTCGAACGCATCGCGTGGCGCGAGGGGCGTCCGGCCGCGCGCGCCGTCGAGCGCCGCGGATTGCGCTCGTTCGTCGATACGGCGATGCGGACGCTGCGGGCCAGCGACGTGCTGGCGCACGACGCGGAAAGCGAGGATTTTCTCGCGGCGCTCGTCTCGCCGACGCGCAGCGAAGGCTCCGTCGCGACGCCGACGGATTGCCGGGCGGCGCTCGCGCGGCTCGCGTCGGCGATGGAACTCGACGGCGGCCTGCACGTCGAGTCCGGCTGGACGCTTCTCGACGGCGTGGGGTCGGACGACCGGCTCGCAGGCGCGATCGAGAGCGCCCTCGAGCGCGGCGCGCGCGAACGGGAGCGCTACGCGTTCTTCTCGACGATCGGTCACGAACTGCGAACCCCCTTGACGTCGATTCGTGGCTACCTGGAAACGCTGCTCGAAGAAGACCTCGATTCCAAAACCGCCCGGCGCTTTCTCGAGGTCGCCCGCAACGAAGCGATGCGGCTGGGCCGGCTCGTCGACGGGATGTTCGACATCTCGATGCTCGATCTGCGGGCGGGCGGCTTCGGCGCCGAGTCGAGCACGCTCCAGACCTCGGTCGTCGCGGCGATCAGCGCGGTGGCCCCCTTCGCTTCGGCCCACGGCACGAGCATCGGTCAACTGGCGTTCGCGACCGCTGAGGTCGCGACCAGCACCGACCGTCTCACGCAAATCCTCGTCAACATCTTGGAAAACGCGATCAAGCACGGTCGCGAGCAGGGGCAGATCTTCGTTTCCGCCGTGCCGCTCGATGGGCGCTACGTCGAAGTGCGCGTCGACGACGACGGCCCGGGCATCGATCCGCAGGAACGGGAGAAGATCTTCACGCTCGGGCGCCGCGGTGCGTCGGCCCGCGGCCCGGGCTCCGGGATCGGCCTCGCGATCGTGCGCTTGATGATCGAGCGTATCGGCGGCGAGGTCGACGTGGGCGAGTCGCGGCTGGGCGGCGCGCAATTCCGCGTCCGGTTGCCGCTGCTCCTCGCGGCCGCCCAGCCGTCGCACGTCCCGGCCGACGGCGGCGGTCAGAACGCCGCCGAGCGCGTCAGCTAATCGCTAAAGTCCTCGACGAAGATCTCGCCGTCGGTCGCGGAGACCGCGGCAACGCCGACGTGTGTGAAATGCGGTTCGAGGATGTTCGAACGATGTTCGCTCGAGGTCCAAAGCGCTTGGCTCGCCGCCGCGGGATCCTCGTCGAGCGCGAGATTTTCGCCGGCGTAGGCGTATCGGTAGTGCGCGCGCGCCATCCGCGCGAACGGGTCGAGGCCCTCCGGCGACACGTGCCCGAAGTAATTGCGCTCGGCCATGTCCTCGGCGTGCGATTTGGCGATTGCGGAAAGCTGGTCGTCGAGGACGAGCGGTTCGAGACCGTGCGACGTTCGCTCGCTGTTGAGGGCCGCGAGCATCTGCTGAGCGTCCGCGTCCCGGACGACCACGCTGCTGCTCGGGTCCAGGCGCACGACCCGGATCGCAGCGGAGTAGCGATAGCTCGGCGCGTGAACGCACGACGTCGAGGCCAGGAATAGCGCAAATAGCGCGAGCACGGGGGGGGCGAACGTCACCTTTAGGTTTTCGTCCTTCGAGGCGCGGATTTGAATTTCGCGCGATGCAAGTGTACGCCAGCGCACACCGACCAGTTGGTTCCCCTCGTTTTACGTGTGCTAAACCCGCACCTCTCGGCCGCCCTCCTAACCGGCGAGCGCTAGAGATTGCCGCGCTTCCCCTGTTCCTCTTCGATCGAGACGAAGAGCGCCTTGAAGTTGCCCTTGCCGAACGACATGCTGCCGCGGCGTTGGATGATCTCGAAAAAGAGGGTGGGACGGTCCTGAAGCGGTTTGGTGAAGATCTGAAGCATATAGCCGAGATCGTCGCGATCCACGAGGATGCTCAGTTCGCGCAAGACGGGGATCGCTTCGTCGATGCTGCCGACCCGAGCCGCGAGCGCGTCGTAGTACGACGCCGGCGTGTCGAGGAACGCGACCCCGTTCTCGCGCAGGGCGCGGACGGTGCTGACAATGTCGTCCGTCGTGATCGCGACGTGCTGGATCCCGGCCCCGCCGTAGAAATCGAGGTACTCCTCGATCTGCGATTTCTTGAGCCCCTCGGCCGGTTCGTTGATCGGAAACTTCACGCGCCGATCCGCGTCCGACATCACCTTCGAGCGCAGCGCCGTGTATTCGGTCGAGATGTCGCCGTCGTCGAACGAGACCAACTGCGAAAACCCGAAGGCCTTCGCGTAATACGCGCTCCACGTGTCCATCTCGTTCCAGCCGACGTTGCCCACGCAATGGTCGATCGCGACGAGGCCGGGCGCGGCCGGCGCTTGCGGGGAACGTGCGACCGGAACGAAGCCCGGCATGAAGGTTCCGCGATAGCCGCCGCGTTCGACGAACGTGTGCACGGTGTCGCCGTACGTCGCGATCGTGGCGAGGACCACGCATCCGTCTGTATCCCGCAGTTCGCGCGGCTCGTCGACCGCGCGGGCTCCCGCGGCAACGGCGGCCGCGAAGGCGGCACGCGCGTCGGGCACCCGCAGCGCCACGTCGCGGATGCCGTCGCCGTGCGCGGCCACGTGCTCGGCGATCGGACCGTCCGGCGCGAGCGAACTCGTGACCACAAAGCGAAGCTGGTTCTGTTCGAGCAGATACGAGGCGCGGCCCGGAACGCCCGTCTCGGGACCCGCGTACGCCGCAATCCGGAAGCCGAAGGCGGTCGCGTAATAATGCGCCGCTTGTTTGGCGTTGCCGACGTAAAAGTGCAGGTGGTCCCAGTCGAGGCGGTCGAGGGCCGTGCCCCGGCTCGCAAGTTGCGTTGCCATGCCGCAATACTAAACGAAATGCGCCCTCAACGCGACCCCGGGACCGCTTCCCGCGCGTCGATCAGTTCGGGGACGCGCGGCAGTTCGAGGTTCGCGCGCATCATGTTGATGAGGATGCACCCCTGTTCGATCGCGTCGTCCAGCGCGACGTGCGTGTGCGGGAGATTCTCATCGATCCATTCGGCCGGGTATTGCCGTTTGCCGACGTGACGGTATTGCCGCTTCATGGTGGCGGCTGCGTAGCTGCGCAGATCCAAGCTCGCGAAACCGATCGGGCTCTCGCCGATGAACCGCTGAAAATAGTAGTACATGAACGTGAAATCGAAACCGCTCGGGGCTCCGCAGATCAGCGGCTTGCCGAAGCGGCGCATCTCCTCGAGCCAGGTCTTGCACTCGACCATCGCGGCGCGCGGGGAGACCAGCCCCTCGCGCGACCGTTCGAAGGCCTGGGCTTGTTCGGGCTGCGCCCACCACTTCATCGTACGCTCGTCGGTATCCGCGCCGTCGAGCAGTTCGAGATTACGAGAAAACGTGCCGACCAGTTGCTTGTCGAGCGTGAAGGCTGCGAGGCCGAAGCTCAACATCGAGAAGAGCCCCGGGCACGGGCCGTCCGCTTCGACGTCACAGGAGATGTAGAGTTCGGGAGCCGGCGATCGAAGTTCGTGTGCGATGGTCGCTCTCTTGGCACGCGCGCGTGGCGGGTTCCTCCGCCGCGCGCGCTCAAGCCAGCCGCAACTCGTTCGAGTCGACGAATCCGAGATCGCGATACAACCGTCCCGACGCGCGGCTGGGATGAACGCGGATGGAGCGGACCCCGCGCGCCCGCGCGGCGGCGATCGCGTGCCGGCACAGGGCGCGGGCGAATCCGCGGCCGCGAAGCTTTGGTTCGACATAGACGCCGGCGAGTTCGGCGTGGAGCGCCGTTTCCGCGTAGGGGAGACGTTCCCAAAAGAGCGCCGACGCGCAGCCCCGCACGCTGCGATCCGAAATCAGCAGCCACGCCTCGACCCGGCTTTCTTCCAAGGCTGCGCGGAATTCGCGCTCCGCGGCAAGCTCGAAAGCGGGCATCGCGTCCGGGCCGAGCAGCCCTTGCTCGAGCAGACTCGCGGCGCGCAACCGCGCGAGCGCTCGCGCGTCGCCCGCGTTCGCGCGACAAATGTGCGCGCCGGCGCGCTCGGTCTCGTTCTCGGACACGTGGAATTCGAACACGGGGATCCTCAGCAACAAAAAAAGCGCGCCGTGTTCGGCGCGCCCGTGATTCTCGCGTTTCGGTGCCGGTCTTACGTACGAAAGCCGGCGTCCGATGCGTGAAGCACGGGCGGTCTCGGCGGTCGGCGGGAGAACGACGGAAACATCGCCCCTGTCTTACCACGGTTCACGGTGTCCGGTCAAGTCACTCGCTCTGACGCACGGCCTCGTTTGCGGCTTGGAATCCGATCTTCGAGTGCGTGCCGTCGCAGAACGGTTTCGTGGTCGACGCGCCGCAGCGGCAGAGCGCGATCACGTCTTTCCCGCCGAGGTCGAATGCGGTGCCGTTGCCGTCGTGAAGCGTCACGGCGCCGCGGACGAGATACGGCCCGCTCGGACGGATCGAGATGTCGACGATATCAGCCATGCATGGGTCTTCGCTTCATTCGTCGGTCGATCCGCCGAGGTACACGGCGCGCACGCGGCCGTCGCGGGCGAGTTCGGCGGCCGTGCCCGCAAGCGCGACCGCGCCGTGTTCGAGCACGTACGCCCGATCGGCGCGTTCGAGCGTCAAGAACGCGTTTTGCTCGACCAGGAGCACCGCCGTGCCGGCCGCGCGCAGGCTCCCGATGATGTCGAAGATCTGCCGGACGATCTGCGGCGCGAGCCCGGTCGACGGTTCGTCGAGCATCAGCAGCTTCGGGCGCGAGGCGAGCGCGCGGGCGATCGCAAGCATCTGCTGTTCGCCGCCGGAAAGCGCGAACGCCGTCGACGCGCGGCGCGCCGCGAGCTGGGGGAAGCGCGCGTAGGCTTCGGCGAGGGCCGCGTCGACCTCGGCGCGCGGCCGCCCGAAGGCCCCGAGGCGGACGTTATCCTCGACGCTGAGTTCCGTAAAGAGCTGGCGGCCTTCGGGGACGTGCGCGAGCCCGAGGCGGGCGATGCGGTCGGGCCGGACGCGCGCGAGGTCGTGACCGTCGAAGCGCACGTGCCCCGCGCTCGGCGTCGCCTCGAGCCGCGAGATCGCGCGCAGCAGCGTCGATTTGCCGGCGCCGTTGGGGCCGAGGACGGCCACGAGTTCGCCCGCGGCAACGTGAATCGAGACGCCGCGTAAGACGGCGAGCTGGCCGTATCCGGCATCGAGCGCGTCGACCTCCAAGAGCGCGTCCGTCATGCCGTACCGAGATACGCGGCGACGACGCGCGGATCGTCGCGGACGACGGCGGCGCGGCCGTCCGCGATCATCCTGCCGAACTCGAGCACCATCACGCGATCGCTGATCGCCATGACGAGCCGCATATCGTGCTCGACGAGCAAGACCGTCGTGCCGTCCGCGCGCAGACCCAGCAGGTCGTCGCGCAAGCGCGCGCGTTCGCTCGCATTGAGGCCCGCGGCCGGCTCGTCGAGGAGCAGCAGCCCGGGGCGCGCGACGAGCGCGCGTGCCATTTCGACGCGCCGCCGGTCGCCGAAGGCGAGATCGCGGGCGCGAACGCCCGAGATGCGTTCGAGGTCGAGCCGGACGAGCGCCGCGCGCGCCCGTTCGACCGCGGCGCGGCCGCTGCGCCGCGAGAGCGGAAGCGCGAGCAGGTCGCTCGCGAACGTCGCGTTCTCGGTCCGGTACGCGCCGACGAGTACGTTTTCGAGGACGGTCATGTCGCCGAAGAGCCGCGCGTTTTGGAACGAGCGGCCGACGCCGAGCGCCGCGATCCGATGCGACTGTCGCCCCGTCACGTCCGTTCCGCCGATCTCCACGCTGCCCGTGGTCGGGCGCGAGACGCCGCAGATCGTGTTGAACAGCGTCGTCTTGCCGGCGCCGTTCGGCCCGATCAGCGACGTGAGGCTGCCGTTCTCGAGCGTGAAGCTGACGTCGTCGACGGCGACGAGGCCGCCGAACCGTTTGCCGACGCCCGTGACGCGCAGCCAGGGCGGCGCGCCGCCGGACTCGCCGCGCGAAGCTGCGACCGCCGGCGCAGGCGCCGCCGGCACGTCGGCCGAGACGTCCTGCGCGGTCGCAAGCGTGCGGCGCGGCCGCCCGAGCAGGCCCACGAGGCCGCGCGGAAACGCGATCGAGATGACGATCACGAGGACGCCGTAAATGACGGGGCGCCAATTTTCGAGGTCGTGACCGTACACGTTCGTGATGCCGAGAATCGTCGCGCCGAGGACGGCCCCCGAGACGCCGCCCGCGCCGCCGATGACGACCATCAACAACAGATCGATCGAGAGGTTCACGCCGATCGCATTCGGGTCGATCACGCCGAGGAACGCGGCGTAGAACGTACCGGCAAAGCCCGCGAGCGCGCCCGCGTATGCGAACGCCGCGATCTTGACGCGCCGCGTCGGCACGCCGACGGCCTCGGCCGCGAGTTCGTCGTTGCGCACCGCCTCGAACGCGCGTCCCGTCCGCCCGCGCAACAGGTTGAACGTCATCGTCGCGGCGAGCGCGGCCATCCCCCACGCGTACCAATACGCGGCCGCGCCGCTGATCGCGAGCGTTCCGAACTGCGGGTACGGAATGTTCGGGATCCCGCCCGCGCCGCCGAGCCCCGGCACGATCTTCGCCGCGCCGACCACGATGAGCCCGAACGCGAGCGTCGCCATCGCGAGGTAGTGGCCGCGAAAGCGCAGCGCGATGAAGCCGAGGACGACGCCGAAGACGGCCGCGAGCAGCGTGCCGAGCGCGGTTTCCGCGAAGAATTGCGCCCAGAGCGGAATGCCCGCGGGCCAGGTGGCCGTCGTCGAAAGGTAGCCGAGCGTGTAGGCGCCGAGCCCGAAAAAGCCCGCCTGGCCGATCGAGATCTGCGCGACGTTGCCGAGTAATACGGAGAGACCGATCGCGGCGACCGCGTCGATGGCCGCGAACGTCGCCGCCTGGATCAGGTTCGCGTTGTCGCGCGCGAGGAATCCGAACGCGACGACGATCGCCGCAAAGATCGGTAGGAGGCGCGCGTCGGCGCGCATGCGGTGGGACATCAATCGCGCATCGCTCTGCGCGTGCCGAAGAGCCCCTGAGGCCGCACGAGCAACATCACGATCAGCAGTGCGTAGACGACGGGGTCCGACACCGCGTAACCGAAGCGGCCCTCGAGCAATTTATCGACGACCCCGACCAGCAGACCGCCGAGCGCGCAGCCGACGGGTGAATCGAGGCCGCCGACGATCGCTCCGACGAAGCCTTTGATCGCGATGCCGATGCCGGCCGCCCCGCCCACGAGCGTGATCGGTCCGACGATCGTTCCGCCGAAGGCCGCAAGGGCGATGGCGATCGCGACGCTGATCGAACGCGCGCGATCGACGTCGATGCCGACGAGCCGGGCGCCGAGCGGGTTTTCGGCCGCCGCGCGGATCGCTTTGCCGTAGGTCGTCTTCTCGAAAAACACGCCCAGGATCGCGAGCGCGAACGCGAGCAAGCCCAGCGCCCAGAGTTGCTGCGCGCCGATTTCGATCCCGGCCACGTGCCACGCCGCGTCGGCCTCGCCGCTAAAAAACGGCAGCGGTAGCGGCAGACTCCCCCAGACGAGCGCGTGGCCGTAGAGCAGGACCGGCACGGTGCCGATCGTGACGATCGTGACCGTCAATTCACCCGAGCGGGCGGCGGGCCGCAGCACGAGCCGTTCGTACGCGAGCCCGAGCAGGAAGCCGCTCGCGGTCGACACGACGAGCGCGAGCCAAACGTTCGCGTGGAGATTCGTGACGACGGCGTAGGCGATGAGGCCGCCGAGCACGACGAACTCGCCTTGTGCGAAGTTGACGACGCGCGTCGCGCGCAGGATGATGTGCAAACCGAGAGCCACCAGCGCGTAGCCGCTGCCGACCGTGAGACCGGCTACGACGAGTTGGAGCATTGCGCGCGTCTACGTCGAAGACGCCGTGGATTTCCTCCGCGTTCCTACGTGATTTTAGTAAGGAATTACATATATGCGTTTTGTTAGCTACCGATACGTTGCGGGCGCTTTGGCTTGCGCGCTCATCGCTGCGAGCGTTCCCATCGCCGCTCCGGCGGCGGACCGTTCGCCGATCACGATCGGTGCGATCCTTTCGATCACGGGCTTATACGCGCCGGTCGGCGAGCCCGAGCGAAACGCCCTCGTGCTCGCCGAGAAAGACATCAACGATCACGGCGGCATCGCCGGACACCCGGTGCACTTCTTGATTCAAGACGACGAAGGCAAGGCCGACACCGCGTCGCAGCTCGCCACGAATCTGATCGGACAGAACGTCTCGTGCATCATCGGCGGCTCGTTGACGCCGACGTCCGCTGCGATCTCGCGCGTGACGGCCGCGGCGAAGATCCTGCAGATTTACATGACGCCGACGCAGGCCGTCTGGAACGGCAAGAACGGGATTCTCCCGTACGTCTTCGAAGCGACGCCGCGCAACGAACTCGAAGCGGACAAACTCTTCGATTTCGCCCGCACGAAGCTCGGCGCGAAGAAGTTCGCGGTGTTGCATGACGACGCGCAGTACGGTTCGGGCGGCAGCGTCATCCTTGCGAACGAAGCGCAGAAGCTCGGCACGCAAATCGTCGACGACGAAGCGTTTCCGATCACCGCGACCGATCTGACGGCGCAACTCGGCAAGATCAAAGCGAGCGGCGCAGACACGGTCTTGATTTGGACGGCGTCGCCCGTCGCCGCGATCGCCGTGCGTCAGATCCGCGAACTCGGCGTCGACGTCCACGTGGTCGGCTCGACCGGCATCGTCTCCGATAATTTTCTACGCGTCGCGGGCAAGGACGGCGACGGCGTGTACGCCGACATGGATCTCAACGTAACGCATCCGAACGCGCAACAGGCCGCGTTCCTCGCGGCGTATCGCGCGGCGAATCACATCCGTCCGTCCAACTTCGCATCGTTCGCCTGGGATGCCGCGCACCTCGCGGCGCTCGCGCTCGCGAAAGCCAACGCCAATAAAGATGCGGACGCACTCTCGGCCGCGCTCATCGGCCTGCCGCCTTATCACGGAACGACCGCAACCTACAAATTCTCGAGCACCGATCACAACGGCATGGGCCCGAACGACATCCACATCGCCTTCGACAAAAACGCCGTCTGGTTTACTCTGTAGATCAGCGACTCAGCGGCCGGCGCGCCGTTCGGCACCGGTTTGGCCGGCGGCGCGGGGCCAGTACCAGGGTTCGGCTTGGGGTTCGTCGCGGCGGCCGGCGACGATGAAGCAGATCGTGAGCAGGGCGAGGGCGACGTAGTCGAGGTGGCCGGGGGCGTGCGCGGCGCGGGCCGCATCGTAGGCGGCGATCGCGAAATAGAACGCGGTGAGGAGCCAGCCCGCGGCGGTCCAGCGCGAGCGGGAGCCGAGGACCGAGACGCTCTTGAGGGAGAGGGCGAATCCGAGCGCGCAGGTGGCGAGCCAGACGGCAAGACCGGGGTTCATGATGAGAATCCCATTACGGCGGGGGCGCGTTGCGCACCCCGGCGATGGAACCCCATGCGTGGCGGCGAAAACGAAAAATTGATGCATTTCTGGTTCGGACGTCGACTGGCTGCCCTCTTCGTCGCATGCGCCGCGTGCGGCTTGGCCGCTTGTTCGGGAAACCTCGGAAGCGGCGGCGTCGGCGGCGGTCTGCCGGCAGCTCCGGGCGGACAAACGTACCAGCAGCCGCAAGGACCCGGATCGACCGGACCGACCAACCGCGAGCGCGCGGTCGAAGGCGCGGTCTTCGTGACCCCGGATCTCGCTTCGATCCCGTTGCCGACCGTCGACGGGTTTTCGCTCGTGCTCGCACTGTCTTCGCCCGCGCCGAGCGCCTCGCCGAGCGCGTTGCCGAGCGGTACCGCCAGTTCCGCAGCGCACCCGCTGCGCCAGCATGCGTCGCGCGTCGTGCAAATCGCGCAGGCAAGCGTTCCGAGTGCGGCTCCCGCCGCGTCGCCGTCGGCCGCCCCGTCCGCTGCTCCAAGTCCCGCGGGGTCGGGCGCTGCATCGGCCGCTCCGTCGGCTTCACCGAAGCCCGGGGCGCACTCGCCGAGCCCGCACCCGACGGCCAAGGCCCTGAAAATCGACACGAAGCTCGTCATCTATCCGAACTACGCGCCCGACGCGCCGACGCCGGAACCGACCGGAAACGTTCAAACGTACACGAAGCGCGATCCGATCGTGCGCGGCTACATCTCGCCGGCCGTCGACGTGGTGTTATACGGGCTCGGCGCCGCGCGCTTCACGATTCCGACCGCCGAGCAGCTCTCCGGTCGCGGCTACACGATCGCGATCTTCTCGTCGGCGAAACACAAGAAGCCGCAACTGATCGCCAACGACACGTCGGCCACGCTCGCGGACGACGTGGTCAGTTCGGCGCTCGCGACGCCGCTCACCCTAAAGAAGGGGATCGGCTACGACATCGTGCTCTACGGCGACGCCCTCCCGTCGACGCCGCCGCCCGTGGCGCCCGGCTATGCGACGCCGGGTTCGAATCCGTTCGTCTCCCCGACGCCGAGCGGCTATCCGCAGATGCCGGGACAGCCGTATCCCGGCGCTCCGAACGGAATGCAAACGTACCCGCCGCCGGGCACGACGCCGACGCCGTTCCCAACGCGCTAACCTCCGCTCCTTGCTTGCAAGGCGCGACTTCACGGCGCCGCAAAACCTGCGCGGCACGTGTTCTCGCTCCTGCGGTATGCCGGTTCCATCATCGTACGGCCGTTCTCGACGTGGCGCGCGATCGCGAACGAACCGATCTCGAATGCGCGGCTTGCGCTCGGTTACGTTTTGCCGCTCGCGCTGATCGGCCCGGTCGCCACGTTCTTCGCGCGGCGCTTCGTCGGCGTGCGGGTGGGGCACGTCGTCTACCGCGCGTCGACGTACGGGGCGCTCACCGAGGCCGAGTTTTCGCTCGGCATGGCGCTCGCCGGCCTGATCCTCGTCACGTTGCTCGTCGACGTCCTCGCGCCGTTCTTCGGGGCCGGCCGCAGCTTCGGCAAAGCCATTCGCGTGACGGCTTTCGCGTACACGCCGGTTTGGCTCGCCGCGGTTACGGTGCTCGTGCCGTGGGTCGGCGTCATTCAGTTGCTGGCGGTCGCGTACGAGATCGTACTCCTGCACGCGGGCATCGCGGTCGTGATGGGCGTGTCGCGCAAGCGGGCGGGCGCCCTCGCGGTCTGTGCCGTCGCCGGTACGGTCTTGATCGCCGTCGTCTTCGGCGAACTCTTCGCGGTCGTCGCGCATGACGGCGGAGGGTAGGAGACTCCTTCTGGATCGGCTATGATATACTAGCGTTCGCCTTGCCGGGGGTTGGGCTCCGCGCAACGTCAACCTATCAACCCCGCCAGGACCGGAAGGTAGCAACGGTACGTAGGCCCTGGCGTGTGCCGCGGATCACCTGGCCTCCGGTTCGGCTGCCGACGCCCGGCCGAGTTTCTGGTCGTCCACCGGGGGATGTATCGCACGCAATGCCCATTAGCGCCGTCGCCGGTCTCGTGGTCGGGGTCGCCGTCATATCGATCGGCTTGTATCACATGACGGTCGTCGAACCGCGCCTGCGCTCGATTCGCCGGCTCCTCGCCGGAGAGCAAGAAGGCGTCGACGGGGAGTCGCTCACGCTCCTGCGCGCGCTCGTCACGGCTTCGTTGAAGCGAACGGACGAACGTCTCGACGCACTCGAGCGCAGCCTCAAGCGCGATCTGCACCGCGTCGGGTTCGTCCGGTACAATTCGTTCACCGACGTAGGATCCGACCTCTCGTTCACGCTCGCGCTGCTCAACGACGATGGGGACGGAGTCGTCCTGACGAGCATTTACTCGCGCGAGGAGACGCGAACGTACGGCAAGGCCGTGCGCAACTACGTTCCTCAGCAGGACGCTTCGAAGGAAGAGCAGCGCGCGATCGCGCAGGCGCGCACGACCGTGGCCGTATGAAGGGACTGAAGAAACACTATCTCATCAAGATCGTCCCGCCGGTGGGCTACCGCGTCTGGCGGCTCGAGTTCTCGCGCCGGCACATCGCGGTGACCCTCGCGCTCGTGGTTGCGACGCTCGGCGCCGTGAGCGGCTACTATGTCTGGACCATCCGGCACGCGGAGATGCGCGTCGGCGAGCTGCGCTCGTTGACGGTGGACCAGAGCGATCGCCTGCAGAAAATCGACGCGCAGGCCGCCGAGCTCGACGGCGAACTGCACGCGCTCGAAAAGCAGAACGACGAGATCCGCAAGATGTTCGGCTCGGGCGGCGGGGGCGCGAAAGCGGCCGCGGCGGCCGGCCGGACTCCGGCAAAGGACGGCCGTCAGTCATACGTCGAGGACGGCGCCTTCGCGGCCGTCGCCGCGCGCGTCGACCGTCTTCGCGCGGATTCGCGCCGGGTCCGCGCCGACGGCGATCGGCTGCGCGGGCTCGCGATGCGCGTGCTCAACGTCCACCGCCTCGAAGATTTGGCCCGCGCGCGCGTGCTCGCGGCGATTCCGTCGCTCAACCCTGCGGGCGACGTCGGCATCCGGTCGCCGTTCGGGTGGCGCGTGGACCCGTGGCCGGAATTCCACGAGGGCGTGGATCTCGCGGCGGACTACGGCGATCCGATCCGGGCCGCGGCGGCCGGAACCGTCGTCGTCGCCGGCTACGACGGCGGCTATGGAAACCGGATCGACATCGATCACGGCAACGGCTACCACACCTGGTACTGCCACCTTTCCCGCATCGACGTCCGCGCCGGCCAGTTCGTGCGCAAGGCCGAGCACATCGCGCTCGCCGGTTCCACCGGGGAGTCGACGGGACCGCACCTCCACTATCAGGTGATGCTCGACGGCCGCGCCGTCGACCCGACGCCGTATCTCACGGGCGTGCCCGACAAGGTGCTCGCGAGCCTCAAGTAGCCCTGCGGACGGCGCGCGCATGCATACCTTCGCGCCGCGCCGAAGAACGAAGCCGTGACTTCTCTGTCGTGCAGCGCCTGGATCGTCCTCGGCTGGGTGCTGCGAATCTTTTGGTTTGCCATGCTCGCGTATGCGCTGGTCTCGTGGGTTCCGAGCCTGCGCGGACGCTGGTTCGACTACGTGGCCCGAGTCGTCGAACCGGTCCTGATTCCCGTGCGCCGGGTGATCCCGCCGCTCGGAGGCCTCGACCTCTCGTTTCTGATCGTGATCCTGTTGCTCGGATATATCATGCGCTCGCTGCCACCCGCCTACTGCTACTACGGCGCCAACTGAGCGTGGCCGTAGCACCGCAGCGGAGCGACGCGAGCATGCGCGTCGCGAGCAACATCCGCAACTTTTGCATCATCGCCCACATCGACCACGGCAAGACGACCCTTTCGGACCGGTTGCTGGAATTCACGCGGACCGTCGCGCAGCGCCAGATGGGCGAGCAAATGCTCGACGCGATGGACCTGGAACGGGAGCGCGGCATCACGATCAAGATGCATCCGGTCACGCTCGAATATCCCGCGCAAGACGGCGCGCTCTACGAGCTCAATTTCATCGACACGCCGGGGCACGTCGACTTCTCGTCGGAGGTCACGCGGTCGCTCGCCGCGTGCGAAGGCGCGCTGCTCGTGATCGATGCGTCGCAGGGCATCGAAGCCCAGACGCTCGCGAACTATCATCTCGCGCTCGATCAAAATCTCACGATCATTCCGGTCATCAACAAGATCGATCTGCCCGCGGCCGATCCCGAACGCGTGAAGAAGCAGATCGAAGAGTTGCTGATCATCGAGGGCAGCGACGCGATCCTCTGCAGCGCGAAGGAGGGGATCGGCATCGAGGAGATCCTCGAGGCGATCGTGGCGCGCATCCCGCCGCCCCGCGGGCAAGACGATCACGTGCGAGGGCTCGTGTTCGACGCGCAATTCGATCCGTACCGCGGCGTCGTCTCGTACGTGCGCGTCGTGGACGGCACGCTCCGCGCCGGCACGCGCTTCATGTCGATGAACCAGAAGAAGGTCTACGAGGCGACGGAAGTCGGCGTCTTCAAGCCCGACATGCGCAAGACGCAAGCGCTCGACGTCGGCAACGTCGGCTACATCATCGCGAACATCAAGTCGCTGGGCGACATCGACGTCGGGGACACGTTGACCGAAGCCGCCAACCCGGCCACGGAGGCGTTGCCCGGCTATAAACCGATCGTGCCGATGGTCTACTGCGGTCTGTATCCCAACGAGGGGGTCGAGGTCTCCGAACTGCGCGACGCGCTCGAAAAGCTCGCGCTCAACGATTCGGCGCTCCACTACGAACCGGAGAGTTCGATCGCGCTCGGCTTCGGTTTCCGCTGCGGCTTCCTCGGGCTCTTGCACATGGAGATCGTGCAAGAGCGGCTCGAACGCAACTACAATCTCGACTTGATCGCGACGTCGCCGTCGGTGGTCTTCCGCGTGACGATGACCGACGGCTCCGTCGAGAACATCGACAATCCGGCCAAGCTGCCGGCCCGCGACCGGATCGAGCTCATGGAAGAGCCCTTCGTCAAGGCGACGGTCATCACGCCGCCGGAATACGTGGGCGCGATCATGGAGCTCACGCAGAACCGGCGCGGCACGCTTTCGAACATGGAGTACGTCGCCGACGGTCGCGTGATCCTCACGTACGAGATGCCGCTCATCGAAGTGATCATCGACTACTTCGATCAGCTCAAATCGCGGACCAAAGGCTATGCGTCCCTCGATTACGAGGTGATCGGTTATCGCGAGGGCGACCTCGTGAAGCTCGAAATCCTGCTGCACGGCGAACCGGTCGACGCCCTGTCGTCGATCGTCGCGCGCGAGAAGGCCGCGAACCGGGGCCGGGGGCTGGTCGAGAAACTCAAAGAGCTCATTCCGCGCCAGATGTTCGACGTGCCGATCCAAGCCGCCATCGGCGGGAAGGTCGTGGCGCGCGAGACCGTCAGCGCCATGCGCAAGAACGTGCTCGCGAAGTGCTACGGCGGCGACATCTCACGCAAGCGCAAACTGCTCGAGAAACAGAAGGCCGGTAAGGAGCGCATGAAGCGCGTCGGCACCGTCGACCTCCCGCAGGAAGCCTTCATGGCCGTCCTGCGCCTCGACGAGAACTAGCCCGCCAAGGGCCCCCAAGAAGCGAGACGTCCCGGGCCCGCTCCCGCGGACCCGGGCACATTACGTCACCCTGAGCTTGTCGAAGGGCGGTCGAAGGGGGGTCGAAGGGCCGTTACTTGGCGGCGTACGCCACGCAGTACCCATTGGGCGAAATCGACCCCGCGACGATCTGGCACGCGCCGTTCCCCTTGCCCT
>Ga0116227_10006895_pt1 | contig 22657 bp, 20 predicted proteins | sample S1TSphgellanicum_FD_89693 | JGI IMG/M metagenome (GOLD analysis project Ga0116227, IMG submission 89693) | Host-associated microbial communities from peat moss isolated from Minnesota, USA - S1T2_Fb - Sphagnum magellanicum MG | ecosystem: Host-associated > Plants > Peat moss > Unclassified...
ATCTCAGCTCCTGCTGGTGCAAGTCTGGAGGAGGCGTCAAGGGTGTTGATCGAGAGTAAAAAGAGTCTATTGCCCCTGGTAACTGACACTGGAGAGCTCACCGAGCTGCTTTGTAGGACAGATTTGAAGGCACATCGACAGAACCCAGATTCCGGCTTCTCCTCACTGGGTGCAGATGGCAAATTCCTTGTGGGTGCTGCAGTTGGAACCAGGGAGAGTGATCAAATCCGACTACAGCTGCTCGTGGATGCTGGCGTCAATGTTGTAATTCTTGATAGCTCACAAGGCGATTCCATATATCAGTGAAAGATGATTGAGTATGTGAAGAAGGTGCATCCAGAGTTGGATGTAATTGCTGGTAATGTGGTGACTGCATACCAGGTCAGAAATTTGATTGAAGCTGGAGCTGATGCATTGCGAGTTGGCATGGGTTCTGGTTCCATTTGCACAACACAGGAAGTCTGCGCCGTTGGAAGAGGACAAGTAAATTTCTTTTTCTATACCCTTGAAGAAACCAACTGTCCCTCTCTACCTTTTCTCTTGAAGCTATCTAGCTAGCAACCAAGCAGCTGCTCACAAGAGCTGAAATTGGTTCCAGAACATACAAATCAGATGGATTTAATCCTCGTGATTCTCTAATGATTGAATGGAGAAGGTTTTTTGTTGTTGCAGGGAACAGCAGTTTATAAGACAGCTGCAGTCGGCAATGCAATGGGAGTGCCAATCATAGCAGATGGTGGGATTGCCAATTCTGGACATGTGGTTAAGGCATTGTCTTTGGGTGCATCTACAGTCATGATGGGTAGTTTTCTTGCTGGCACTGATGAAGCCCCAGGCGAGTTCTTCATCCAGGTAAGGCTTTTGTTTACTCCCATGGGTTTTTTATTTGTTTTGTTTGTGTCCAGGGTGAATTTTTCATTCAGGTAATAGTGTATTTCCCACACAGATTTTGATTTGATTTTTGTGTCTGTGACATAATCAGAGATGACAATGTCTTGCAAATTATTAGATCTTAGTGTGTTGTAAATGAGTTTTGGCATTGGTTCAGGTTGTTTCTGAGCAGTTCATTATATTTTTTGTGTTGCTTAAAGGATGACAGGAGATGGTGCTTGTTTGTTTTCTTATACATTGTGCAGGATGGATTACGGCTTAAGAAGTATCGGGGAATGGGATCTCTGGAAGCAATGGCAAAGGGTAGTGATGCTCGCTACTTGGGTGACAAGTCTCGCCTCAAGATTGCTCAAGGTGTGTCAGGCTCTGTGGCTGCGAAAGGCTCAGTGTTGCGTCTCATCCCTTACACTCTGCATGCTGTCAAACAAGGCTTCCAAGATCTTGGCACCCCTTCTATCAGTGCTGCTCATGACGCACTTGTTGCTGGCAGCATAAGGCTTGAGGTTTGTCATGTTTTCCTGACAAATCTATTGTCATTTTTTGCAACTATTTTCTTTCTGCCTTTCTTTGTAAATTGCCTTGATGATGCACCAGAATGTTATGAATCAAGGACCCCTGTACCAATCGCTTTTGTGTAAATTAAGAAAATATTTTTGTGTGATATCTGTGTTCTAGAGAGGTCTTTATTATGACTGCAATTTTAAAGACCCATTTTTGGATGAGTGAATTGGTGGGTGTTTGAAAATTCTGGATCATTATTATTCATTGCCAGTTTTGCTCCTTTGTGTGTAACAGGTCCGGACAGGGGCTGCACAGAAGGAGGGTGGTGTCCATGATTTGGTATCTTATGAGAAGAGGCGATTTTAAAGTTGTCCACTCATGCCTCACCAAAAGTCTTTTGAAGCATTCATCAACTTCTTATGATTACAAGCCCATGATTAATCATCTCTCTCCGCATGGGCAACTAGTAAGTATGGGGGGAAATTCTGTTCCTAGAAAATTAAATATGCAACCATGTGGCACCAATAGTACATGGTACATGATCAATACAAGTGGGCCTATTGTGTTGTAGTAGTTGGATTTTTTAGGAGTTCAAAAAGTCCTTTGTGATTTGAATGGAAAGCAGTATGATACTAACTATCATATTTGCTAATTCATGGCGGCTTCATTGTGGCATCAATGCATCAATGTCTGACCACCTTTATGAATAATCCTTTTATGGGCTTTATATGCTTGTTTCCTTTGAATGTGGACTTGTTCAAATTGCTTTTGCTTGGTGCTTGTCGCTTGTGGACATGTTGGGTCTGGATGATTTAAACTGAGAAACTTGCAGCCTACAGCTCATGGCTGGAGCCTGGGATGGAGTGAAAGTCTGGAAGTCTTAAGGGATTTACTGTGTTTTTTGGTAAAATCTAAAGATCCAACCATAGAAATTTTAGATCGATCAACACCATCCACGCCATTAATTATGCTGTTTAATATCTCCAAGTTTGGTTCTATCTACCCCAAGAAAACTTCAGATGTTTTCTAGTGGCATCAAGACTAGATGGTTGGTTCTCTCCATACAAGCTGTTTTGTTCGGTTTGTGACTGGATCAATCACAAAAGAAAAGTACTATCAAAAACATTTGGGCACATTATCATTACATGTTGAGTTGAAAATTGAAATCAGTAAATAACAATAATAACCATTTTAGTTAAGGAATAATTAAAACAGGTTGTTGGCATTGGTCTTGAAGCAACCCACAACCCATAGAAAACTAGTCGTGTTTGCCCCATACATGCTTGGTGAAAGCTAAAATTGGACATGCATGTCTACTATCTTAGGGCAATGATAAATTTTTGTAACATAGAGGGCAACAACAATACAAAAAAATGAATCAATCAAAAGTTAATTTCATTATGATTTTTGTTATTAAATTTTCGTCAAAGCCTTATTGAAGTTTTAAAATTAAAATCAAAATAATTAAAAACATTTATATCTCAAAAAAAAATCTTATACTAAAATTTTAATTATATTAAAATTGACGTGTTTTATTTTAATCAATTCTTGCATAATCTTTCAAATCAATTTTTTAAGAATCTCATTTTAATAAGATTTTAAGGAATTGAAGCTAATTATTTGTATGTTTATCAACAATTTTCATTTTAAAAATTAGTCATATGTTTTAAAGTTTTATAGTGATATGAAACCTTGTGATACAAAAAGGCAAGTGACAACTCAAAAAAAAATGATATAGAAGCATGATTAAATCAGTTACCCAACATTCATATTTTGAGAAGAAACCCAACAAGCAGATGGGTAGACTTCAAGACAACCCATCAATTGAGATGGGTGCAGTCAAAATCTACACGTGTGCCCATTAGCTTGGGGCAATAAAAATTTACAAAGCAAAATGTGCCATATGGAAATTAAAAACTACAAAATTCTACAAAAGATACATGTCCAACATTACTTTCAAATATACAAACTCATGAAACAACTTCATGGAACATTATTAAAGTAGAATTACTCTTCACCAAACATGTACTTATCATCAAACACTTTTCAATATTTTCCTCATTTTTTAAAGGGTAAACCAGCCAGTGGTCAAACACTTAAATGCTCCAAGCAAAGCTGAATCTCAGGGGAAGGTTCCATTGTTTTTAATGTCAAAAACAAATTTGAACCCCATCTATTGGTGCATCTTGGCACATTAAAAATCGTCAGAAATGAAATAAAATTGAGAAAGTTGTAGCCTTCCAAAGTAGAGGAGGTCAAAAACTCAAAAAAACAAACTGTTAAATGTTACAAATGTCAATTCCTAAACACTCAAAAAATTCCTTGTATGTTGTTCTTGCTATTAGAGTTCAAACATGATTTGTAGAATTTCAAATGACGTTCCTACAGCACTTTAAATTGGTTTTAAATGAATAAAAAATAAGAAAGTTATGAGGTTTAAAACATAGGAGGGATCAAAATGAAAAAAAATGAAAAAAAAAAAGTATTTTCTTTACTGCTCTTTTTTGGCTGGTCCTTTGGCCTTGCATTTCAAAGATGATTTGTAGAGCTTGAGAAGGCGTTCCTATAACATTTTAATCACTCAAAATGGAGAAGATTTGTCAAAGTGTTTGGTCATAGGCAGGTGATCAGTGATGAGCCAGTTTTACCTTAATAAAATTGAGTGATTTTTGTGTTATTTGACACAAACTGGAGGGGGCTACAAATGTTCTTTCAGTGTCAGAAGTAAATGAGCAAAACAGAAATCATATGAAGAGGATAAGTGATAGTTTGTTTAAAAAATTTGAAAAAATAGCTCTAGACCTTCTAGTTATAGTTCTGGCCTCATTTTCAGTCTGTTTGGAGTGCTTTAAAACCTCATGAGTGTGCCAACTAAGGATTTATGAAACTTCTTTTTAGTCTAGAGGCAAAGATATAATGATTAAAGTTTTTAAGCTGGAAATCTTAAGTTGTTTGAATTCACACATTGTCAAGTTCTTAACCTCCTTACACCAAACATCCCATATCTTCCCCCCCATTTCTTTACAGAATTGAATCATTTTGCAGCATTGGAAGCCCTAGGTGAAGGGTTACAAAATGTTCTTTGAACTTCAGAAGCAAAGAAACAATGTGTGAAGATTCGATCTCCTTTGACACATTGTCAAGTTCTTAACCTCCTTACACCAAACATCCCATATCTTCCCCCCATTTCGTTACAGAATTGAATCATTTTGCAGCATTGGAAGCCCTAGGTGAAGGGGCTACAAAATGTTCTTTGAACTTCGGAAGCAAAGAAACAATGTGTGAAGATTCGACCTCCTTTGACTTGGTGAAGGTTCACTCACCAGCCTATTTACCCTCTAGCTCTTGCTTGTTTGAATTTGCCATAGGGAGCAGAGCCATTAATTTCTTCTTGAATATTATACTAGGCACATCAGATGCTGTTCTATTCCACAAAATGTATGTAAAACCTAAAAATCCACGAGAAATTTTCTAGTGTATTTGGAGGTAGGCTAACGGAGCAAAAAATTCCATCCTCAAAAGGTGGTGGCATTTTGATGTGAAAAATAAGATTTTGACCTGAAAATAGGATTTCGAACTATACAAAGAATTTTCCTTGGTAAAATGGCCCAAATTTTCAAAAAATTTCGAATCGCCAATGTCTTATGATAACTTCCAGCAAGGTAGCCAAGAATATAGAAGGATTCTGTTTCATTTCTACCTTCATATTGATTTTGTAGCCAGAATTTGATTAAATTATTTTTCGGGATGATCACCACTTTGGCTACATCACAAAATCCTTAAAACAAAGGCTGGCTCAGCCAAGGGTGGAACTACCTTGTGCGAACTACCTTACCCTAAGGTCAGTTTCGTCATTAAATAATCCTCAAAATAGTGAAATGAAATTTTGTGAAAATATGAAGTTGACGTGTTGAAAATCATCATAATTATCATAAAATAGGCTACATTCTGAATAATTTCATTATTCGTATCACAATATCATAGTAGGTAGATGATGGAAAAATATATATAATTTCAAAATTTAAAAACCAAATCATTTTTTGAAAAAAATAAAAATTATTCGTTTTGTCAATGTTGAAACTGACTCTAGGCTATGGTAGTAGGTTGATAATGAAACCTAGGTGGAAGGTTATGGCTTGTAACTGGTGACCTGATGATATCAATCATTAGGGCGTGTAATGGTTTTCAAATTTGTATCCCTAAAATTTGAAAAGAAAGAAAGTTGAACAAAGTTGGGGGAGGAAGGGAGGGAAGGAGAGTAGGGGGGGCGAAAGAGAGAGAAAGAGTAGCTGCTGCAAAGTGTGGGAAAAGCAAACAATCGAACAAACAATCAAACAAACAAACTCACTTTTGTTTTCAAGACCCCCACCGGGGGCCCACGTTTGAGTCCTGGCGGGAACAATCTCCTTACCCCCCCCTCCCCCTCTACCCACATTCATCTCTCTCTCTCCCCGGCCTTTCCCACCATCATCCCCCGCAACTCACATGACCACAACGACGGTTGCTTGTAGCGCGGGTACATGTGCTGGGAGGACGAGAACAACAAGCAAATTGTGGAAGCCGTGGAACCAGTTGCGGGTTACAGGACAGAGATTATTGTTATTTTGAAGATGGAGAAGACGATGACGTTGTTGTTTTGCATTTGGAGGAGCTTGTTGTAGAAGGCGGCGAGATGGAGGAGTTTGGGAAAGGGAAGAAGAAAACAGGTGCCATTTTAAAAGAGAAGCTTTCAATGAGGGTAGAGTAGTGGTTTCTGGGTTTGGTTAGAAGAGGAGGTGGGAATGAGGGAGTGGAAAAGGAGGAGATGAGGGAGTGGAGGAGGAGGAGGAAAGAAGAAGCAGCAGCAGCAGCAGAAGAAGAAGAAGAAAAGGCGGAGTGAAGAAGGTGGTGGGAAAGTGGAGGCGATGGTGAGAGAGACGAGTGTGGGGGATTTCTACAGGAAGCTGCAACAGGCGGCAAGAACAGCGAGCGCGAATGGATTCCCGCTACTGATCTTCCCGTCGACATGTGACGCGGACGCTCTTTGTGCGTACAAGATCGTCACGCGGCTGTTGGAGTCGGATTCCATATGTCACTCTGTGTATCCTGTTGCCGGATTCAGTAGTATTCAAACCCTAGCGGGCAAAGCAGTGAGATCCAATGACGACCCGGTGGTGTTGTTGTTGATCAATTGGGGAGCTTCACGTAACTTGCATCGACTGCTGGAGCTCGGTTCTCAAGTGCAAGTCTTTGTAGTGGATAGCCATCGCCCTATTCACTTACACAACTTGAGTGCCAAGAACACACAAGTCACTATGCTATTCACTAGGGATGATGAGATTCAAGCTGGCATGACTGCAAGCTCCATCCTGAATGAGGTATCATCTTTCTCCAATACCTATGACTCAGAGCCGGAGCTGGAATTGGAAGATGACGACAGTGACGAGGAATTTGCTTCAGATGATGATGGAGAGGCAGAGAGAATCAAGCGCAGAAGGCAAGGAGGACTAGAGCTTCAAAGACAGGAGCAAAGAAAAAAGGCAGAGTATTACAGGTCTGGATGCTTTCATGGACGGCCAGCTGGTTGTCTCATGTTTGACATTGCACATTCTTTGCACAAGAACAACAATGAGCTTCTCTGGCTGGCATGTGTTGCTCTCACAGACCAATTTGTTCATGAGCGGATCACAGCAGAAAGGTACAATGTGACTGCCATTGAGCTCGAGGGACATGTGTCTAGTGCTGGCAATGCAGAGAAGGTTACATCTGTGACTTTGAGGGATGGCACAAAAGTTCGAGCGCCAGATGTCTCGAGGATTGTCTCTGATGATGAGCCACGGCTGATGCTGCTGAGGGAGTGGAGCTTGTATGATGCAATGATGAATTCTTTCTTTGTTGCTCCCAAGTTGAAGACTTGGGGCGACGCAGGATTGAGAACAATGAAGCTGTTGTTTGCAAAAATGGGCATTTCTCTTGCAGAATGCCAGCAGTCATTCCGGTACATGTCAAGCGACACCAAGAAAGGTTTGAAGGAAGAATTTGAGAAGCTAGAGAAGACTGTCTTTTCAGGGAAACTTTACTTTCGGAATTTCCACAAGTACCATGGATATGGGAACCAAGTCTCAGCTGCTGATGTTGTGTACGGAGTCAGCGCATTGCTGGAGGCTGCTGGGAGTGATGAAACTAGTGACTATACTGACAATTTTTGCAAAGCAGTTAGAGCTCTCTCTCCTAATGAATGGCAGACCTTGCAATCAGGAATGCAGCTCGCAATCCAGGTGCAAAGGGCCTGTATCAGCATTGGGAGTGCTGCTATTTTAAAAAAGGATGAGATCAAAATGTCAAAGGCTTTCAGGTGGGCACTTTTTGTCTTCTTTCTGTTGATCTCAATCTGTTACAAGCTCCCATGTTTGGAAGTGGTTCTCCTGCAATGGAACCTTTGATCTTAACTTGTCTAAGAATAGGGTTTCTGCTGCTGATCTGTGATTGCAACAGATCAGTGGTCTTCATAATGGTCATCTTTGTGATAACAATTAGTGGCAACAATTGCTGTTCTGACTTTCTTGTCACTTTGTGTATTCAGGTATCTGACGATTGCTGATTGCCCTAATGCACGACTTCTGGCACATCCGCTTTCTCTTACAAAGCTTTGTTACTTTTTGATGGATGCTCTGAAGGAAAGTGGGCACAGTGTGAAACCCATGGTTTGTATTGCTGTCCTTCCAGGAGCTACCAAACATCTTGTTGTCGGAGTCTCCCACCGGCCCCGCTTAGGAGCAGCTAATGGCAACAAATTTGGTCTTGTTTTTCGTACAATAGCTCAGAAACTTGGAATCATTTACAGTCATGATGCCTTTGAGTCTTCATGGATACATTTGGACACAGAGATAGTTAATCGGTTCTTGGCAGAGTTACGGATGTCACTGGCTAATTACAGCTCCCTTTGATTAGTTTCCACTCACTGTACATCTTTCTGACATGCTGAGTTGTGAGTTCACAGCCACCAACATATATGTGGCTCTGATTTTCCAGCTCTGCCAGCCCACATGTTGGGTTCTACAGCTCTTTGCATCATAGGTTCCTGTTATTGAAGTAGGCTAACAAAAGTAGGGCCTCTTGTGTATGGTGAACTCTCTCACCTTGTGCATAATTTGGTCAAGACTTCCAGCCAAAGGGAAGGAGCACCTTCAGCACTCTGATTATGGGTGCTGCTGATGATGATCACCTGTTTCAACATGGATCTTGCAGCAAATTGTTCTGCGTGAGTACATGCATTTTCGATTAAACCTGTGGAACCCTGCACTGTAGTTGAATGATCCTTTGATAAACACTAAACCTCTTTACATTCTCTATTGAACCACTGGATCCTAATCCGTTTGGTGGAATGATCCTTCCTCTAAAGATTCTCAAAAGAGTGAAGGAAATGCAATAAGGAGTTTAATTCAATGTCATTTCAGTTGGAGATGAGATGTTTCTTGTTTCTGACAAGAGAGTTTATTGGACATCTCATGAGGGCAGTTACTTGATGGTGGCCAGTAACATCTTTGTGTGAAGCACTTGAATGATGTATGTGAAGGAAATTATTCGAACTACAAATCATCTGTAGCATTTAGGATTTTGGTGGTTTGTTTGTGGAGTGTGTCAGATCAGAGCTATTTGAAAATGGGTCAGTGAATGTTACTATTTCTTAGGGTAGCATTCTTTCTGATGTGGGTGTCCATGGCATTACCAGCAAACTGTGAACAACTGTCGAACGAGCACAGAGGTGGGAAAACCTTCATGGGTTTTGAAGACGAAGAAAAAGGGCTTTTTTGGGAAGCACTCCACCACTGGTACAACAAATCTTTCTACCACCCAAATTCAGATACCTATTGACCTTCCAGTTTTTCAGAACCAACCATGAGTCTGGTATGCTGGTGTCATGGCAGTCTCACATGTTGGACCAGTGTTCAAAGCATGGGAAACTTAGGTCTTCTGAGTGCTTCTGTGAAGATCAACAGATGATCATATAGGTTACAATGTATAGTAGCCTTTGTTACAGCAATTAGAAAGCGTCACAATTGCTTAGGAAGTGTTAGCTTAGAGAGTGAATGGGGCTGACCATTGCATCATATTTTCTCTGCTTTGCTTTTGCTGGCATTGCATGTGCTTTGCAACTGGGTGACACTCATGATTTGAATTGTCACATGATCGGTTCAGGATACATTATCCTACTGGGGATGACTAGCAATACTCTGAATTTTCAAATGATTTTCACAGAGTCAAGGACTGAGCATAACCATAGAACAAAGGTAAGCAAGCCCACATGTTTCTGTGACCAAGCAAACATGTGGAAGCAGGTGTATCGCTTGCTATAATACACCTCCTGTAGCTTTCCTCGTTGTTCTTTAAAGCTCTTAATATTTCCTGAGGTTTAACCATCTCAGTGTTTTTATTGTTTTGTACAACCCAGTTCTGGAATGACAAAATACCTTGGGTTGCTTTTGCCTTCCACAAGCAAGGCTCCTGGGAAGAAGCTCTTAGTCACTTACTTCACCTTCAGCTGATCCTCTCTCTCTCTTTTTGTGTCATTACTGTTTCAACTTTGCAGCTTTGCACATCCTAGAGGTAGACTTGCAGGCATACAGCCACATCCTTTTTTTGTGTTCTCAAAACTAAATAAAAATCCTAAACCCAAAACGCTTTTTTCTGTTTTCAAAAAGATTAAACCAAGTTTTGGGCTGTTCTCGACTTTTATCAGACCTGATTCCCAATTGGTTTTTTACTAATTGTATTAGGAACCAACAGTTGTAATCCACCAAACTGGGTACCTGGCTAACACTGGTTACGATGTAAGCATGTAAGGCGATTGATGGCTATGAGGTATGTGGATGCAAGTGATGGTTACCTTACCCTTAGGTCAAGTTTATTCATTAAATAATCCTCAAAATAGTAAAATGAAAATTTGTGAAAATATCAAGTTGATATGTTGAAAATCATCATAATTATCATAACAGGCTACACTCTGAATAATTTCACTACTCATATCACAATATTGTAGTAGATGATGAAAATATATATAATTTTAAAATTAAAAAACGAATTCAATTTTTGACAAAATTTTTTTTATTGGTTTTGTCAATGTGGAAACTGACCCTAGGCTACGGTAGTACCAATGTTGGGTGGGTACGTGGGTACTTGCTTTGGCAGGTAAGAACTGTTGGTTCTAGTTTTAGTTAGTAAGAACCAAATCAGAGAATTGGGTCTGATTTTTACAATTGAAAACCTGATTTTATTTTATTTTAATAATAGACCCAGAATCAAGTTGTCAATTCTATTTAGGCATGGAATCTTAACCTGAACCAAGATTTTTGAAGGGAAAAAAAAAAGTAAAAAAAAAGTGACTAGAACCAGGAGTTAATTGAAGGTTAGCCAACAATTAACCTCTAGTTTCAACCTAAGTTAGAAAAAACTGGACCAGAACCAGGTCTCATTTTCAAAACCCCAACTGGAACAAAGGGACCTGGAAACCCGATATCTGGTTCCATTTATGTGTGAAACTGGAGCCATCGATGGTTCTAATTTTTTTTAAAAACCGGAAATGAAGTTTCTTTATAAAAATCCAAAACCTACCAATATTGTTTAGTACACAGCTAACCACTATGGTTAACTATGGGATAGGAATACTACATAAACAACTCCCTTTTTATTTCTGTGTGTATTTTGAGGGTCTCCCCCAGCAGAACAACCCTAGGGTGTTATGCTGGGGGAGCTCTCCCAATTTTATATGTTCCCATGTTCCCATGGAAATATTTCTTTCCTACGAAATGAGAAAGAAGGGAGGGAATGAAAAGAGAGTTGTTTACATAGGGGGAAGGTTCTTGTACTCATGTGTTCTCCTGAGGTTTTGGGAACACCCTGGGGCTCATGCCCTCGAGTGCCCCTCCCTTAGGAGAACGCATTGCACAGGAACCTCCCCTACAACTTTTAAATGTTCCGTGTCCATACACCATCTATCCTGCATGGCATGCTGCTGGTGGGTGCTGATTCACTCTGGCCTGGGCGGACATTTGCACATGGTCCTGGGGCCGCTTTGTAGTACAATAAGATGCGGCTCTCTCTTGATACGCCCTTTTATGTGTGATGGCCGCTAGAGGGGGGCAGCCTGCTTTGCATGATCAAGGCATGTTCAGATGCTTGCAGGCCTAAGCACCCACCATGCTTTTTGCTTTAAGGTGAGGAGTGTCATCATGTTCTGTTGTAAATCCTGGACGACATGAACCAACATTAAGATTTGAGAATATACAGGAGGTCCAAGACAAGATATTATATTGATTTTACTTAATTTCAAACACTTTATACATAACAATTTGTATGTATAGCACAAGATAAAAACACAATTAAACAAGGGGTGTGTCACACTATTATGGCCTTGCCATTTACATTAAATCGTATCTTAAGGCCAAAGAAGAATTATGGAAAACTCAAATATTTCACCATGCAAAAATATACCTAATATTCAACAAATCCTCTAAAAGATACCAAAATCCCTTAAGCTACTATACTCTATAATGAATCTAAACACAATATCGTTGACTTGGTAGGCAAGGCCCACAAAAAAGTTCACAGAAATAAAGTAATAGGAAATGCCTTCAATGAAGTAGATTTGTGAAATATGTGGTATTCTCCTTGAGAGGGGCGATGACTTGATGATATTGCAATGATGCTGCCCTTGTTTAATATATCACAAAAGTCTTTGGTTCAAACCCGAGCCCAAACTTGCTGGTCAGCCAGTGAAAACTTTGTCATGTCCTTTGTTATTGGGCCTAACTTTGGGATATTCCTAACAACTTATGTGTCGTGTGTCCTTTGCCATTGAGCCTAACTTTGGGATTTTGCCAACAACTTATGCGCTGTGTCCTTTGCAATTGAGCCTAACTTTGGGATTTTGCCAACAACTTATAAGGAGTCTGTTGTTGCTTTCTTAAATAGGAAAAAAAGAAAAACTGCAACCTCAAATCATTTGTCTTCCCTGATCTACTTCTAGAACTTTTAGTCCAAATCTTTTAAGCTATTTTTAACTTATTAATTATGTTGTGTACTATGGTGTTTGAAGATCACTTTTTTTTTTTTTGGGCATTCAGGTGTTATAGACCCAAGTGAATGTATAGTCCATGCCTAAAGGCCTTGCCTAACAAACATGTAGAAGGTGAAGATATATATATATATATTAGGGAGGAATTTTTTTTTGCCCTTTCCTCATATAGAAAATGGAGCAAGGTATGAGAAGTCAAGAAAGGTCGAGAGAGGTGTCCAAAAGATGTTCCAACATGGGAACTTATGTCAAGTATCATCCAAGAATTTGACACCTAGACAACAACTATAAAACTACTTAAATGGTGTCCATGCTAAAGATGTGAACAAATTAGGTTTGTAGTTTGTACCAGTGTTGGCTGCTTCTTCAGTTCTAGGGGGACCCCTCGGTTCCAGTTCATGATATTTTTGAAGGGATTAGTTTCAGTTTGGTTATGGTTTTTTTATATTTCAAATATGGGACTTGGTTTGGTTTTAGGGGAGCAGTTCCAGTTCTGATTCTTTTTTAATTTAAACTTAACCAGTTTCAATTCTTGATTAAACCCCAGTTCCAGGTAATCTCTGGTTCCAATTGTAACTAGCACTTTCAATGGCCTCTTGGCACCATGGATGACCCTCAATTCTGAACTATTTTAAATCCCAAAAAAACCTTACATCAAACCCTCCTAGAACTCTATTTCTGCCAAAAAAGTCATGTTTCAGATGTTAAAAAAACCTATTTCAAACCACCCAAAAAATCATAATCCAGCCTAAAAGAAAACCCTATTTCAGACCCTTTAAAAAAAAAGCTTGAAACTTGAAGTTAAACTTCAATATTGTTTCGTTTTTTGAGTGTGAAATTTTCAACCAAAACTTAAGGCTCACCCCTTGATTTGGGAACTCACAACCTTTTTTTGAACACAAAAGCTTGAAGAAACAAGAAACACAAAAAAAAATCAGAAAAAAATAAATTAAGATTTAAATTTTTAAAAAAAATTCCCTAAACCCTATAATCAGAACCCAATTTGTTTATAAAAATCTTGATCTTACTATGATTCTCAAACAAGTTTGAAATTGAATTGAAGGTCCAATTCTAGTTACTTGCAATGCCATAGCTAGGGTGGTTCCAACAAATGTTGTCCAGTTATATCTTTATATCCGGATATGCATCCAAATACTACCTAGATATGCATATATCCATATCCTATATCTAGTCTAGTTTTATTGTCCACCATCATATGCATCTAGTGGTTAACACCACAAGTACTAACCAATAGCTATGGATATCCGAATGTTGTTATATGATATCAATATTCATATATGGACCTTAGTGGTATTTCATTTCTCAAGTATGGATAGTTGCATTATGCATATCCGGTAGAAGAGGTTATATATAACCTATTTGGATAGGGTTAGGGTTTAAGGCGCTAGAAATTCAAAGCGTTTGTTAAGGTTTAAAGGCCACTTCAAACTTCAAATGACAAACAGCACAACAATCATTTTCAAACTTGATAGACTTGAGTGTGTTCAACATTTAGTGTGTTTTTTTATTCTTTTGATGTTTGTTTTTTTCATCCTTCCTTTGTTAAATAACATTGCCCCTGATCTTCATTTTCTTCCTTGGTTTTGTTTGATGCATAGGTGCATTGTGTGGTGAGCACATGGTGAGTTACATCATTGTCTTCTTATGTTGGTGATTAGTTGTTAGACCTTGGGTTCAAGTCTTTTTTTTTATTATGCTATTTCACAATGCAGAAAATAATTCTTTCAGCAATTTGTTCTTCCATTGTGTATTTCTTTGTCTTGGTCTTCATCTACCTCCTTTTGGTTACCATTGTGGTTTCCTTTTATTGTGCATCATTAAGTGGTATCTTCACTCCCCCCCCCCCAATCTTGTTTTGTTGTGCAAGTTTTTGGTGTGCATGTGGTGCACAATTTCATCATGCTTTCCTACAATACATGTAAAAGAACTTATGGCAATCGTGATCCTTTGTTGTGCATTGCTTTTGTCTTGGTCTTTATGGTTTTCTCTTATTGTGCATCATGAGGTGGTCTTTTCTCTCTTCTTCCCCTTGGTTTTGTTTTGTTGTGCAGGTTTATGGTGCATGTGTAGTGTGTGTGCAACAACACTACTATCATTTTCTAGTGATCAATAGTGGGAACCTAGGTTATGATTTGTCTTTTCATCATGTTTTCTACAATGCAAGTTTTATAGTTCGATTAAAAGCTCTTTTGGCCATCATGCTTCTCTTGTGTCTTGGTCTTGATATGCTTTGTTGTGGTTTCCCTTTGCTTCACATTATTAATGGTCTTTTCTTCCCCTAATTTTGTTTAATTATGTAGGTCGATGGTGTGGTGTAAGCATGGTGTGCAACATTATTATCATAGTCTTTTCACATGGTGATTAATTGTTGCAACTTGGGTTTTTGTTCAACTCCTTTGCAATGATATAACACAGTAGCAAGGTCAAAGTTTTTCCACCCATGCATGTGGGTCTTGACTCTTGATATGCCTCCTTGTGATTTCCCTTTGTTGTGCATTGTTTGCATCATTAAGTGATATCTTGTAAACCTCTTCTTCCCTTGGTTTGGTTTTTTTGCGCAAGTTGATGGTGTGGTGCTGACATGGTGCACAACGACATTATTGTAGTCTTTTCATGATGGTGATCAATTGTTTGAACTTGGGTTAGGTGTTTTGTTTTTTCTTTATGCTCCTTACAACATTTAATAAAATAGGTAAATGTTCTTCAAGTCATTATGTTCATCCATTTTGCATCTGCTACATCCTGCTACATTTTGTAGTGTGTTATTGAGTTTTTTATTTGTCTCCTTGTGCATGTATTCTACTTGTCTTGGTTTAGTGTGTTCATATGTATATAATTTATTATTTTGCCATAGATGAAGAATATGTGTGCATTATTGAATCTATTGGTGGGGTTGAAAAAAATAACTACATTATAAGGACTGCAAGGACTTTTAATTATGTGCAATGCATGTCAAATGTTGAGAGTGTGCATGTACAACCTTCTATTGTTGAAGATCTTGAGGTTACACAACTTGCAACTATACAAGTTCAAGCTACATCTTGGAAACTGCATAATTGCATTTCTATTTATTGGGGTTTTTTTGTTATTAATGATGGATTACATGTGGATTTTGTAATTTCCAAGATGTTGTGGTGTATCATCTGCAGGTCATAGCAAGCTATTGGTGATGTTTTGTCCCAAAGTTCTATGATAAGGAAAGGTCTTACAAAATACAACACTAAAAATGGGATCATTCCTATGAAGACCCATGTTGATTTTGTTCACCTTCAACTAATTGTTCAATGGAAGTTAGTCCTTACTAATAATGTTATTGAGGCAGATCATAGTCGACAATTGTGGAAGAAAAGGCTTAGGCCAAGTGGATCTACAATCATAACATTTTTTTGGGCCACAACTCCTTACATGAAGCATAATAGAACTTTTTTGAAGATTTGGTGCTTTATATATGCAAGGGTTATAGGTCACTTTCCGCTTGTGAAAATGTTTGGTTAATGATGTTAGTATTATGTCAATGCCTTCGTGATTTGTTTTTTTTCCCGCTCTACTTTGGTGGAAGAAATGATTTTTGCGATGATAAAAAAAACTATGGAATTGCACATGTTGCCTAATCTTGCATCTATAGTAATTATGGTAGCAAGTTATGATCTTTAAATGTCCAAAGGTGGAGTGGACACCTTTGCCTTGGTAATTAAGCATCTTAATGAATTATGGACCCCTATGCATGTTATTGTTGGTTTGTTTAGGGTGCATGACACAATAGGGATTTCCATGGCTAGGTAGATGTAAGCTTTACTTGAAAAGTTTGATATGATGCATCATGTGGTTGCCTTTGTGAACGATGAAAGCAACAACTTCACATCTATGGTAATATCACTACATTCTATTGTTTATTGTCAACCTTTGAAACTCCAACAAATTTATGAAGGTTCTTGTTTTGGTCATGTCATGTCCAAGGCATGCCCATATGCCACAAATGATGACAAGGTTTTTGGTTTCAAACCTATACGTGTGAAAAATGCTCAAACTAGTTTGCAGAAAACAATCACATGGACAAAAATATCAAGAAAGGGACAATTGGAGTGGGAAAAGATGTGTTGAAAGTGGATTGTGACATCAAAAACTGAAAACTTTAGCGAAAACCAAATTTGCTAGTAAAGTGATAATGTTTGAAGAGACATTGGAATTCAAAAAGGTCATTGTCTTGTGTTATGGGTGACATAGGACAACGGTTTTATAGCTGTGAGTTCTTAAGGCTAAGGGGTCGGCAATTGTAAAAGCAATCACAAATATTTTGAACCTTGGTGTCACAACTTGTGTGATGAACCAATCATGAGGTCATTAGTTGCTATCAAATGCCTTAACTACACCTATTGCCCTAACAATCAAGCATGGAAGTGAATTTGAACAAGTTTTTAATGGGATTGAAGTTTTGGATGAATTTAATGCTAAATTCCTCCTCTTGCAACATAATATGTGACAAGAAGGTGTGAAGGTGTTCAAACCTTCTCTAGCCTTTTAAAAATCTTATGATGCAAATCAAGTTCATAACATGCTTCCCATAATGTTGGATCTTTGATTCAAGCATTTGTGTGTTGTGGAAAATTATGTGGGTTGGGGGAATACAATCCATCTTGCTTTTGAATATGATGTCAAGGTAGTCATTCCCCTTTTTATGATTTGCTTTCATCGATTAAACCCTATTATCTAGGAATGCAACGTTGATGGACTTAATGAAGAGTTCAATGAGGAAGACATTAACCTATTTGGTGTTGGAGCTTCTATTGAAAAGTTTTCATGTGCTTTTGTTATTGGAGAGTTGTCTTTGTTTACAAGATTGCCCATACTCCAAGTTACATGCAATGATCCCCTTGCTTGGTGGTGCATCAATGAAGGTTAATTTTCAAATATTACATTCTTGGCCAAACAAATTCTTGACAAACTTGGTTCACAAATTGAAAGAGAGAGTGTGTTTAATCTTGTGGGGGTGATAACATCTTTGCGGTGTTGCTGCTTACAAGCAGAGAACCTAAATCATAACATCATTATTGTTAAAAATTGGCTTAATGATGTATGCCTTATTTGTAAGAAGAAAGTGGATATGAAAGAATACACAAAAGTGGAAGCATCTTTGGCAGATAACAACTATGACTTGATTGAAGAAGTGGAAAGGAGTTACATATAGATGATGAAGTTTGATGGTTTGGTGTTGTATGTATGGTTGGGTGGTTTTGTGTGGGGTGTGGTTGGGGTAGGGAACTTGTGCTATAGTTGGGTAGAGTTTTTCATAGAAATGGGGTTCAATTCTCCCACAAGTTATTTTGTTTTGGGTATTGAGTTTTGTTCATGTTGGTCTTGATCTGGGAGGTTAGGTTGTTAGGTTTTACTCTTGTAAGTGTTTTTTGAAAAATCAAAATTGTAAATTTGATATGTATAATTGTGCATATCCATCATGTTTTAAAAATAAAAAACTGACCTATTCATAGTCAACAAACCATTTATTTTTTAAATGAATGTGTAACCGGCTGGTGTAATAAATTGATGTTTTTTCATACTTATTCTCCATCATGAATTTTTAAGAAAAAATGTTTCATTGGTATCGAGAGGATACATCTAAAAGCTGATAACCGCACAACACTGGTTCCAACCCTCTTCCATAACCGGCCACACTTTATTCAGTTTTGGTTCCATCTGGTTCTAGACATGGGACCCGATTCTGATTGCAAAACCAAACCAGAATCAAGCTAGAATAAGGGGGTCCACCTGGGTAACTGGCCAAGACTGGTCTATACTACTGTACCAAGTGTAAAAAAAGTCAGGGCATCCCTCATTTGCTGCTTTACGCAAAGGAGCTTTATAATGGTGGGGAGAGGGGCAGGTGAACTAAAGATCTCTCCCTTGGAAACACAAATAAACCATAAAGAAAAAACATGTAGCCTATTTGGCAATGATAGACATGCAAACTATGGTAAAACAAAACAAAACAAAACAATTTTACCAGCTTCATACTCCACCTCACCACTTCGTGTAAGTTCCCTTTCATCCACAAAGTCCGGATGTAGTGACATATTGCAGGTTGACACAACAGAGAAAGAACAAATGTCAATACAAGAAACAAGCAAACAAGATAAGTAAACCTTGCACTCAGTGCCACAAGGCTTTGGGCCCAAAAATTGTGGGGATTTGGGGAATTTGCAAGTGTTCAAATGTTGAGTAAGGATTGCATGCATGGGAAGGTCAAGTTTTAAGAATGGTGAGAAATGAAGTTAATAGTACCTAGAGCAGCAAATCTGTTTGTGTTCACAAGATGATGTTTCAAACAGACTTGAAATATGGAACAAGACCATACTTGGTGAGTAATGTAACTGGCACCCTTATACGAGGTAATCCTCCTCCACTTATACTAAGAATATGTTTGATGGCTATTTACAAATAAGATGATTCAGTTCTCTGCTTATGAGATACCATACTCCATGAATGGTTTCAGCATAAATTTTTTTATTTTTATTTTTTTGGTCGAATCTTTGAAAAATAATTTATTACTTGTGCCAAAAAACTTATAATTATTAAGAATCTGCGAGTTTTAGATTGTGGGCCTTAAAGTTCAAGAACTTAATACTGAGACAGTCTAGACACATTAGGTGCCCCATAAACATGACAAGGATGTGTTTATCGTTTTTTATGACCATTAATTGCAGAAAATATCAGAATTAAAAAACCAAGTGTCAAAGTTAAGATTTAAAATGTAATTAATTATTTGGCAGTTTGTTGCCCAATCCTATCAAGGAGTACAATATTTGAAGAATCGAAGAACTGCTGGTTCTGGATTTTTTATTTAAAAAAAATCAGAATTGAAGAACCATTTGTTCCAGTTACCATTTCAAAACCCTGAAACAACTGACAGCTTTTCATAAAAGAACAGGCAAAGAAACAAAAGGTTTTGTGAGCAGTTATTTGAATTTGTTTTTGAGAACCCGACTAACTTATGATCTATAAACCTTAAAAACTGTCCTGGCAACCAATTGGGGGGGGTTTGATGCAATTTTTAATACCCACCCAACATTGGAACATACACTTTCATGGTTGTTAATGTCCCAATAATGTATACTTTCCATTGTATGTGCTTCTCCGGAAAGTGCAATTGACTGAAGAAAGTGAGTCTAATGTTTCACATATGGTATTATTTCATGGCAATCTGGACTCTGGATTCCAAGATCTTCCAATGGGTTAACCACCACACCTTTGAGTTTGGAAGGTCCAGGTGCATTACATTATTAGCATGGCCTTCTGAAGCTGAAGGTGCAGCAGGTAGGGCTCCAGTTAGGGTTCCTGTTCATTAGCATTAAATGAACCAAAGATCTATCACCCATTTGTTTGTTGGGCCCTCTAGGGCCCAGCAAGGTTACTTGGTTCTAATGTTAAAGAGTGTCATTTACACTAAGGTGGTTGGGTTGAAATTTGTTCGTGTTTACGCTGAGCTGGTTTTGGTTAGGTGTTCACATACACACACAACCACCTGCTATCTTAGTACAAAACCAAAACAACAACAACACCACTACCTTGACAACCACAAGGACCCATGCTTTTTCCTCATCACCTCAATCCTCATTCCTACGAACACAGACTTGTAGATAAGTCTTGCACTAAATAAAGTCCCAGCTAACTCTGATTACACAGCAACACACGGCAAATCTAAAACTTAGAACAAGACAAAATACATGCATTACACACATACACCCTCACGACTATTCTCCACTGTCATCGGCATCTTTGACTTTAAATTTTCAACCCCACACATAAAACATTTGAGAAAGCAATTTTTTTAATATTTCAAGAACAAGTTAATAAGGCCAAAAATTAGGTCAGAGTTTTTAGATGAGAAATGAGTCATATACCTAGTTATTACTTTCATATAACCATGTTTTCATTTTTTTTTCTATTTTATTAGCCACTAAATTTCAAACAAATATGAGTAAATTCGTATGCTTACTAAACAAGCACTCAGAAGGCGTTTTTGGTGTTTATTTGGTGTTTTTTCTTTTGTATTTGAAAGCACCTCTCCTCACACCAAAGATTGGTTCATCGGGTTCAAGGACCTTTCCACTCTTCACATGCAGACCTTCTTTACCCATTTGAATCAAAAACTTTTTGTGATTTATGCTGGGCAAGGCTTATTCCTAAGGGATTCCCTTGATTTTTGGGCCTACACCCTGGGAATATGGTCCTTTGGTGAGACTATTACCCTCAAATTAGGTTAGGGAGGCACTTGGGAGAAAGAAAGAAAGAAAGAAAGAAGAGGCACTTGGGAGCACACCTTCCCCCATATACATTGAACCTTATTCTTTGTGAATGCCTAACTGTGCAAATATGCATGTTACTTCACATTTTGTGAGTGAAAAGAATATACTAACACGACCTTTTTCTTTAAAAAGCAATTTGTCATGCTTTTTTTTCACAATGCTCTCTCTCTCTCCCTTATGGGAAGTTCAAATGGGCAATGGTTCAAACAGGAAATATTCCATGGAGTTCCCAAATAATGAACTCACAATTCACAATAAGTGTGAACAAGAGTGAACATTCCTCAAAATGTGGGACCAAATGAAAAACTACAGGAGTCCACACCATCTCTCCCTCACAAATCAGAGTCAATAAAAATAGAGCTAAAAATATCTCATGAACTATCTAAGCTGATCCAAGAAGTCCTTTGTGCAGTGCTCTACAATTGAAAGTAGAAAGATTGGGGACATTTTTATAAAAGAAATTGCACCTTTTGGCCTATCATATCTGCACTTTCTTTGGTCAACTCCTTCCCTAAAAAGGTCGAAGAAGAATTCAGTTTTATTTCTTTAGAGAGAGAGAGAGAGATTAGCAATCATGACCAGCCTTTTGTTCGGTATGAAATTGTGTACAAATGTGAAAATATTTTTTTTTCCTTTTTTTTTCCTCAAAAAGGGGAATTAAAGGGAATAAATTACTTTTTGTCACAACCCACCTTGAATCAATCAATACATTATTAAATAAATAATATCACTGGAATATTCAATAACTTTTTTTTAAAGAAGAAAATGAATGAAATGAACAATTTGTAATTTTTGTTGGAGCACAAATGGAATCAAATCCATTTCGAAGAGAAACAAGTGAATGAGATTGCACAACCAAAACTCCAACCCAGTTAGTAGAGTTACCCCTAAAATCACACCCTCTTTTGAGGCCTAATTTGACCCCTGTTTCATCCCCAATTTGAGTGTAGCACATTAAAGTGAACAAAATTGGGTGCCCTAATTCATGAAACTGGGTATCATCAATTCAGAAAGTTTGCAGGATCTTATTTTGACAAACCTACCAAGTATAGGTCTTAATTAAGGCTTCTCCCTAGTGTTTATTTCCCCCCCAACCCCAAGAAATTTCGTAGTTTTTTTAACCAGAAAATTGGAAATTTTCTTTTTACAGTGTAAAAATTCCATGAATTTGGCTATTTTTGGGGAAAAATTCGCCAAATTTTCGATGAGGCAAAATTGGAAAAAGGACCCACCCAACAAACAGAACCAAGCTGAAATCCCCCCCCCAAACCCAACCGTACTATGGTAATAAGTGTAAGTTGGGGTTGATGGAGTGGAATATTCTTTTCTCTTTTTCTTTTTATGAAAGGTCAACTTTTTGAAGAAAAAAAGAAAAATCGACCCCCAATCAGTGATTTCTTTTGTGGCGAAAATTCGCCATTTTGCTTTTTTTTATTATTATAAAAAGGTCCCAAGTAACATGGTCAAGGGAACTTTTTTAGAAAATTTCCAAAACAATCATCGCATTTCATTTCACGGAAGAAAGTTCTGAAAAACCATCAAGAATTTTGGAGGATTTGGGCAGATTTTTAGTTTTTTTAAAAAAATCGCCATATATATATTTAGCTAATAGGTTCTAGTGATTCGCCAACACATGATAGCGTTCCTAGGTTTTCTATTTTTTCAATTGTCTTTATTAGTCATATTTGGCTAAATCCTCTTGTGACTGATCGCCACGTTTGGTGCAACATGAGAAAATTGAAAACAAAAAAAACAAAAAAAACTGCCCCCCCACCCAATCCTTCACCTTTTTTTTTTTTTTTTTTTAAAAAAACACGTTTCGCTTTTTTAATCAGCTCTCCGTTTTTTTGCTTCTCGGCTTGCTTTTTGTTTCCCTGGGCCTCTGTAGCAT
>Ga0116227_10006896_pt1 | contig 22649 bp, 21 predicted proteins | sample S1TSphgellanicum_FD_89693 | JGI IMG/M metagenome (GOLD analysis project Ga0116227, IMG submission 89693) | Host-associated microbial communities from peat moss isolated from Minnesota, USA - S1T2_Fb - Sphagnum magellanicum MG | ecosystem: Host-associated > Plants > Peat moss > Unclassified...
AAGGGTCAAGGGAAACGGGCCGCCTTCTATAGACGCTGCGCGCCCCCTATGAAACCGACATGCAGGGTCGCGCCGAGAAGCGGCTGTTTCTTTCAAAAATTCCGACCGCCCAGCGCGGCGATGGCGCCGAACACGATGCCGGTGGCGACGATCAGGCAGGCGAGCGCGCGCAGGCCTGAAGCTTTGGCTGGCTCCAGCGGCGAAATCTCTGGGTCGACGCGCTTGTCGCCGGTGATCATCGAGCGCACCAGCCCGCTACGGCCGATCACGTCATAGAGGATATTGGCGAGGATATGCACGCTCGCCAGCACCAGGATGATGTTGAAGCCGAGCCGGTGCAGGGAGGCTGCTTTGTCGACTGCGGCGTCGGAGACGGTGTGGGCGAGAGGCCCCTCGATGACGAGGCGGTCCTCGTCCGCGGAATAAAGCCCGATGATCGCCTGCGTCGCGGTGGCGACGAGGAGAGCCAGGATCATCCAGGCGCCGAGCGGAGTATGGCCCAGATATTTGGGGCCGCCGCCGCGAAACAAGGCGAGCGCGTAAGCGAGAGTTTGGCGTGGCGAGGGGATGAAGGCAGCAAAACGTGATGGGAAGCTGCCGAAAAAGCCCCAGAGAATCCGAAAGGCGATCAGCACGAGAACGGCATAGCCGTTCCACTTGTGCCATTGCGGATGTTCAGTCGCAAATTTATTGGTCGCCCATGCGAGCACGACGCACAAGACGAGCGACCATTTGAAGAGCCGGGTCGGAAGGTCCCAAACGCGAACGAGAATCGGTGTCTCTCTCGCGCTTGCTGTAACAACCGGCGCCCCGCCTTCGGGCATGTTTATTTCTTCGCGCGATACGTGTCGTGGCAGGTCTTGCAGTCGCCGAAGACCTTCGGCATCTGCGCCTTCAGGCTCGCCTCGTCGGTGATGGCGGCGGCGGCCGCGGCGGTGTCAGCGCTGAGCTTGTCGTAAATCGCGGTGAACTTGTCTTTCTCTTCCCAGATCTTCGGCAAGGCCTCGGTATCTTCACCCGTCTTCGAATCGTCGGGAAAAAGGGTCGGCAGCTTTTTCGCGCCCTCCGACACTTTCAAGAGATTGGCTTTGACCACGCTGGCATCGAAGGGGGCGGCCCCTTTCAGCATGTCGCCGATCGGCTTCGTCGCTTGCCCGAATCCTTTCAGGATCGCCTGGCGGTCCTTGATCGCCTGGATGCCCGTGGGGTCAGCAGCATAGACACTTGCCCCGATAACACTTGCCGCGAGCGGCAGGAGAGCGGCAACGATAATGACGCGCTTGAGCATGAAAAATCCTCTTAAGGAACGGCAACCGATGGATAGCATAGCCGGTCTCCGCAGTCTGCCTCAAGGCTTGGCCGGAGGCGCAGGCAAAGTCGTGCCACCATGCGCCTCGCGTGTCAAAAGTTCGTGTTTGCGCGCGATGCCCCAGCGGTAGCCCGACATCGATTTGTCACGATGGATGACGCGATGGCAGGGGATGGCGACCGCGATCGGGTTGGCGGCGCAGGCCTGCGCGACGGCGCGGGAGCCTTTCGGCATGCCAAGCTTTTCGGCGATCTCCGTATAGCTCGCCGTCGTGCCGGGCGGAATAGCGCAGAGCGCTTGCCAGACCCGCTGCTGGAACGCCGTGCCGCGTATATCGAGCGGTAGGGAGAGGCCGAATTTCGGCGCCTCGACGAAGCCGACGACTTCGGCCACCCAGGCTTCGAATGCGCCGTCCGCTCCGATCAATGTCGCCCTGGGGAACCGACATTGAAGGTCTTCCAGCAATATTTCCGGATCATCGCCGATGAGAATCGCACAAATGCCTTTTTCCGTGGCGGCAACGAGGATGGCGCCGAGGCTCGAACGACCGAGCGCGAAACGGATCGAAAGGCCGAGGCCGCCGCGGCGGATCTCAGTCGGTGTCATGCCGAAGCGTTTTGCCGAATCGGCATAGAAAACGCCGCTGGAATTGAACCCTGCCGCATAGATCGCCTCCGTCACGCTGGCGCTTTTGGCAAGTTCCCTGCCGAGGCGCTGCGCGCGCTCTGCTCTTGCGTAGGCTTTCGGCGTCAGCCCGGTCTCGCGCTTGAACAGCTTTTGAAAGTGAAAAGGACTCAAGTTGACGGCCTCGGCAAGACGCGCGAGCGAGGGCTCCGCCTCTGCGGCCTCGATCAAGCGGCAGGCTTTGACGACCGCTTCCGATTGCGAGGACGCCGCATCCGGCCGGCAACGCAGGCATGGACGAAAGCCGGCGGCGGCGGCAGCGCCGGCTGTCGCGTGAAAGGCGACGTTGCGGCGGTTGGCGCGCCGCGCGGCGCAGCTCGGGCGGCAATAGATGCCGGTGCTTCGGACCGAGAAGACGAATTGTCCATCGGCGGTGCGGTCGCGATTGAGGACCGCGGTCCAGCGGTCCTCGTCATTCATGAATGCCGGCATGCTCGCCTCCTCCATCTTAAGCGAGACATAGGCTTCGACGGTCCGAGCGGCACTCCGTTTCTTGCTGTCGAATTGGATGCCCTCCGCTCTCTTACGCGAGGCCGCCGGCCTCCGTCTTCAGCCAGGCTGCACCGCAGGCTTTCGCCAGATCGCGCACGCGCAGAATATAGCTCTGCCGCTCGGTGACCGAGATCACGCCGCGCGCGTCGAGCAGATTGAAAATATGGGAGGCCTTGATGCATTGATCATAGGCGGGTAGCACGATCAAGTGACGGCTCCCTTTGTCGCCTTGCTGAAGCAGCGCCTTGCATTCGGCTTCCGCATCCTTGAAATGCTGGAAAAGGGCGTCGACATTGGCGGCCTCGAAATTATGGCGCGAATATTCCTGCTCAGCCTGCTTGAACACGTCCCCGTAGGTGATCTTCTCGGCCCCGTCGCGACCGTTGAAGTTGAGATCGTAGACGTTTTCGACGCCCTGCACATACATTGCGAGGCGCTCGAGGCCATAGGTCAGCTCGCCTGATACCGGCGCGCATTCGATGCCGGCGACTTGCTGGAAATAAGTGAATTGCGACACTTCCATGCCGTCGTACCAGCATTCCCAGCCAAGTCCCCAGGCGCCGAGCGTCGGGCTCTCCCAGTCATCCTCGACGAAACGGATGTCGTGGAGAAGCTGATCGACGCCGATCGCGGCGAGCGAACGCAAATAAAGGTCCTGAAGATCGGGTGGCGACGGCTTCAGGATGACTTGAAATTGATAATAATGCTGAAGACGGTTGGGGTTTTCACCGTAGCGCCCGTCTTTCGGCCGGCGGGAAGGCTGCACATAGGCGGCCTTCCACGGCCGCGGACCGAGCGAGCGCAAGGTCGTCGCCGGGTGAAACGTGCCGGCCCCGACCTCCATGTCGTAAGGCTGCAGGATGACGCAGCCCTGCTCGGCCCAAAACCGCTGCAAGGTCAAGATCAGCCCTTGAAAGGAGCGGGCCGGATCGAGCGAAGAGGACGCGGGCTGGATGGATTGGGGTGCGTCGGTCATGAGCCTGCGGGCGGCGGAGCGGAAGGCATCTTCAAGATGCAGTTCGCTCTAAAGCGCCGGGCGGAGCTGGTCAATCTCGCCAACCTCGGCAGGCCTCGGCTTCATTTCCGCGCCGTGGCCTCGATGAGGCAAGAGCCGGATTCGCAGGCGGCTGATTCTCCGACGAGCTGCATTTTCTGCACGATCGAGCGGGGTGACATCTCGATCTCCGCGACCATCATGGTTCCCAGCGCGATGCCGAGAATGGCGAGCAGGATGAAAGCGGGCATGAAGCTCTGCGACGTCCGCGGCGCGGACACAAAGCGGGCGGCGGCGGGTAAGGCGGTTGGCATCGGGAACTCCATCAGCGGATCTGTAGATGAACAATGCCGGATCTACGAAGCTCGATATGTGCCGAAGCACACATCGAGCAGCGTCCAAGCCTGCGTCTTATCACTGCCGTTGACGGTGTTCACCGGCAGCATTCTCGAGTGATGCGGTCACGCGTGGTGCGGTCACTTGCCGACGCTTAGGAGGGTATCATGACGCTCGTAAAACATTGTGCATTGGCGGCCTTGACGACGGCCGGACTCAGCTTTGGCGGCGCGACGTTCGTGCAGGCCGCGCCTTTGGCGGGTCTCGTCCAAGCGGCGCCCGCCGTGCAGGCCGCCGCTGAAACGGCTGCCGTCGACAAGCCGAAAGCGGAGAAGACTTGGTACTATCGTCGTTATCACTATTATCCGCGTTATTATGCTTGGCATCCCTATCGCTACTATCACCGCTATTGGTGGTAAGCGGGTCGCAAACAGGGCGGTGAGGCAGCTACCAAGCGAGAGAGGCCGTGCCGCGATGAATGGCCTCGGCCCTCTCGGTGAAATGGCCTCTTTCCTGAAGCACCAGCGCCGGCGCGATCGCGAGTGGCGCGCGGCTTCCTTTCTTGGCGCGAACGAGAAGGCGATGCGCCGGTCTCGTCGCGTCCGGCTGCACAGGCAAAAGCGTGATCCCGCCGGCGCGGCCGGCGCAGGCGGCAACAATCTCGGCGAGCGCGTCCGGCCGATGGATCATGATGAAATCTCCACCGGGCTTCAAAAGCGCAAGCGAGGCCGTGATCCAACGTGTCAGCGGCGAGGCGCCGCCGTCTTGCATCGCATGCGCCCTGCGCCTGCCCGGATTGGGCGAAAGGCGGTTGCGCGTCGGGTCGAGAAATGGCGGATTGGTCAGCACGAGATCGGCGCTTTCCTGCCCGAGCCCGGCGTTTCGGCGGCTTGCAGCCGAGAAAAGATCGGCTGCGATGACAGTGCTGCGTTCGGCAAGGCCGTTCGCCTCGAGATTATGCTGCGCAAGCGCCGCGAGCGCGCTGTCATTCTCCACGAAGCCGATCCGCGCGGCAGGGTGGCTAAGGGCGAAAATCAGCCCCGCGGTGCCGACGCCGGCGCCGATATCGAGGGCAGCGCCTTCGAACGCCGCGTCTGCGGCTGCCGCGAGCAAAACCGCATCTGTGCCGGCGCGATGGGATTTGCGCGGTTGCTGCAGCAAAAGCCGTCCGTCGAGGAGCGCATCGCACGTGATCTCGCTAGAAGTGATCTCGCTCCCGGCACGTTCAGCCAAGTTTCAACTCTTCCGCCAGTCCGGCCTGGATGAGCGCCCAACGCGCGCGGCCGGCTTCTTCCGTCAAAACGAGAATCCGGCGCGGCAAAAAGCCAAGCGAGCCTTCGAGCGCGCTCATATGCTGGTCCGCGACCAAGCATGCGATGCCTTCCTCGTTCAACAAGGCCTCGACGCGAGAAATCAGCACCAGATTATTGGTTCGCAAGAGCTCGATCATCGCCGTCTCGCCTTCGCGCCTAAGCTCGCATGGCGCTAAGCCTCCTGCAAGGGTGGCCCCCTTGCAAGGGTGCGACGGAGATAGCAGTTGCCGGGGCATTGGCGACGCCCTAATTTGCCGGCAAATGGGGGTCAGGCATTGGGCGTCGTTATTCCTCTCGAAGATGCCGGAAAAGAGTCGCGTCTCGACCGTTTCGTGGCGCTCGTGACGAACGATATGGCGCGCGTGAACGAAGCGATTATCGCGCGTACCGGATCCGATGTGACGATGATTCCGGAAGTCGCCAACCATCTCATATCTTCGGGCGGCAAGCGGCTTCGGCCCATGCTGACGCTCGCGACGGCGGGGCTTGGCGGCTATGGCGGCAAAGGCCATGTGAAGCTCGCTGCGAGCGTCGAATTCATGCATACCGCGACGCTGCTGCATGATGATGTCGTCGATCAAAGCGGCATGCGGCGCGGCAAGGTCGCCGCGCGCATGCTTTGGGGCAACGAGGCGAGCGTGCTGGTGGGGGATTTCCTGCTCGGCCAGGCATTCAAGATGATGGTGGAAGTGGGTTCGCTCGCTTGCCTCGAAGTTTTGTCGGCGGCGGCGGCCATCATCGCAGAAGGCGAGGTCATGCAGCTTTCCGCGGCGAAGGACCTGCAAACGAGCGAAGACGATTATCTCGCGGTTATCCGAGCCAAAACGGCAGCTCTGTTCAGCGCCGCCTGCGAGGTCGGACCCATTCTCGGCCAAAGGCCGAAGGCGGAGATCGTCGCATGCCGCGGCTACGGCATGAATCTCGGAATTGCCTTTCAGCTTATCGACGATGCGCTCGATTATGGCGGCACTTCGGTGAAGCTCGGCAAGAATGTCGGCGATGATTTTCGCGAAGGCAAGATCACGCTACCGGTGGTGCTCGCGTTTCGCCGCGGGTCGGATAAGGAGCGCGCGTTCTGGCGGCGCACCCTCGAACAAGGCGAAATCGGCGACGGCGATCTCGAGCAGGCAATCGCGACCTTGCATGGGCATCGGGCGCTCGAGGACACGGCGGAGCGCGCGCGCCATTACGGCGCCATGGCCCGCGATGCGCTCGAGCTCTTTCCCGCTTCGCCTTGGAAATATGCGCTCGCCGATGTCGTCGATTTCTGCATCGAGCGCGTGCATTAACCTGGTCTGAAACGATCGCTTCGCGTCAATTCAGCAGGCAGGTTTTGACCCACCATTCGGGGTGCGCCTGAAGGATGGTCTTCTTCGCGCGGCCTGCCGCGCGACAATCCGTGAAAAGCGCAAAGCATGTCGCGCCCGAGCCGGACATGCGCGCGAGGCGGCAGCCGGGTGCGGCGGAGAGCACGGCAAGCACATCGCCGATCACCGGCAGAAGCGTGCAGGCCGCATCCTCCATGTCGTTGCGTCCCTTGCGCAGCGCAGCGAAAAGCGCCTCGATTTGGAGCCCATGGCCGATCGCAGGATGTGGCGCGCCGCCAGTCATCGTGCCTGGCGCGATGTTCATGCGCGTGAAGACGTGCCGCGTCTCGAGGGGCTTGCCGGGATTGACGATCAGCGCGACCAGCGGCGGCAAATCGAGCGGCTCGCCGAGCCGCTCGCCGATGCCGCTCATCATGCGCGCATGCGCGGCGAGACAGACCGGGACGTCGGCGCCCGTTGCCCGCGCGGCCTCGGAGAGACGCGGATCGTCCAGCGCAAGATTATTGGCGCGGGCGAGAAGGCGCAAGGCGGCGGCTGCATCCGAAGACCCCCCGCCTATGCCGGCCGCAACCGGCAGCCTTTTCGTCAAGGTCAAAGCGCCGAGCGTCAAATCCGCGACGCCGGCTGCCAGATGGCGCGCGGCTTTGAGGGCAAGATTGTCGTCGAGATTGCCGGCGGCTGCAGCGCTCGGACCGTCGACGGCAAGGCTCAGCGCGCCGCCTGGCCGCAACGACAGCGTGTCGCCGCTGCGCGTGAAGGCCACGAGGCTTTCGAGCTCGTGCCAGCCGTCCGCGCGGCGGCCGAGAATATGGAGCGTGAGATTGATCTTGGCGGGCGCGCGTTCGAAGAGGACGTCCGGCACGCTCGGCAAAGCAGTGGAGAGAGACATCACGCCGAGCGAGCCTGCGGCCGCCGGCGGATCGCGCCAGCGCTTTTCAACGCGAGATCAACCGCCGTTTTTGCCCGTGTCCGAATTGACCGTCGTCGGCTTATTGTCGTCGGACAGCCCGTGATCGATCTTTTCCAGGATTTTCGGCAGGTCTTCGGTTTCCGTGTTCGGGTCGAGGTCCTTGTTGTACTGGATCAAGTCGCGCGCATGATTCCATTGGAAATGCGCCTCGAGCTTGCGGCCGACATGCCAATAGGCATCGCCGAGATGATCGTTGATCACGGGGTCGGCGGCCTTCAGGTCGATTGCGCGCTCGAGCTCCTTCACCGCTTCGTCGTAGCGCCCGAGCTTGTAGTCGGCCCAGCCGAGACTGTCGACGGTGTAGCCGTCGGTCGGGCGCAGTTCGACAGCCCGGTGCAGCATGTTGAAGGCTTCGTCGAGATTCATGCCCTGATCGACCCAGCTATAGCCGAGATAGTTCAGGATCAGCGGCTGGTCGGGAAACAGCGACAAAGCCTGCTTGAAATCGGCTTCGGCCTGCGGCCATTTCTTCTGCCGCTCATAGGCGATGCCGCGGAAGTAATAGAGGGGCCAATTGGCCTTCTCCGGCTTGCTGCTTTCGGCGATGGCCTTCGTATAGGTTTCGACCGCGTCGGCATATTGCTTGCGGCCGCTCTGCAGATTGCCGAGCGCGGACAAAGCATCCTCGTCCTTCGGATGCTCCTCGACAACCTGCTTCAAATATTTGATGGCCTCGTCCGAGCGATGCAGCGCATCGAGAATCTGCCCGGTCTGGATATCCGCCGTGGTGCGCAGCGGATCTTTCTCGGGCACGGTCTCGTAGACATCGATCGCGCGTTCGTTTTGCTTGATGCTTTCGTAAATATTGCCGAGCGTTACCACGGCGAGGCTATTCTTCGGCACCAGATAGAGCGCGAGCCGAAGATAGATCATCGCGTCGAGCTCGTCCTGACGGCTGCTGGCGGCGCCGAGGCCGTAGAGCACCTCGGCGGCTCCTTGTTCGGGCGTCCTGACGAAAGGCTCCAGCGTCTTGCCGGCCTTGAGATCGGCAAGCGCCGAGGTCACGATCGGATGGTTCGGCAGAACCTGCTCGAAAGCTTCATAGGCGCGGATCGCCTCGTCGCGATCCCCATGCCGCGACATGATACGGGCATAGGCGTCGACGATGCGCAGCGTGTTCTTGTCGGCCTCATAGGCCGATTTGATGAATTTCGTCGCCTGCGGCACATCGTTGGCGACATCGGCGATCAACGCCTTATGATAGTCGCGAAAGAACGCGAAATTTTCATCGCGCAGCTTGTCTGCGGTGGCGAGCGCCCGCTTCGTATCGCCGGCGCCGGCATAGGTCCATGCCGTCAAGAGCGCCGAGGTGAGATCTTGATCCGGAGACCCGCCTTTGGCGAATTGCGCCCGAGCTGCTGCGAATTGTCGGGCTTTGATGGCTTTGACGCCGAGAACGAGATGGGCGAGCTTGTTTGGGCTGTTCGGAGCTTGGGCGATGAGGCGTTCGGCTTGCGCGAAAGCGTCCGGCATGTTGCCGTTCGCGGTCGCGGCGATGAAGGCATGTTCCATCAGGTCGAGATTGCGCGGATCGTAGCGCAGCGCCTCGCGAAAGAAGGTCGCCGCCGCAAAGGTATCGCGATCGGCGCGGGCGATCAGCGCCGCGAGATAATTGCCGGCATGGCTGTCGCCGACCTCGAAGGGCGTCGGAAGGATGAGATTCTCGTGGGTTCTTGCGCCTGCCGACGTCAGCGTCGGCAGCACGAAGGTCGCAGCGAGACCGGCCGAAGCAAGCAGTCGCAGGGCGGTACGGCAAGAAGACACGTGCATTTCCTCTCGATCAATAAAATGCGGCTCCGTTCGGCCGTCTTTAAAACGAGCAATTCGAACCTTGCAAGCTGCCGGCAAGGCCGCCACGACGGGTGACCCGCGAACCAGCGCGCGTCGGACCTGCTCGCAAATAGTCTGCCGAAAATGGCCGTTTTGCGTTGATCGGGCAAGCTCCCGTCGAAAAACCTGTTGCGAAGGTCCACAGCCGCCCCCGCCCGCATCCGTTGCAGGACGAGCTTCAGGTCTGGCCGGGCCGCAGCGCGTAGAAGATATGATGGCCGATCGTGTCCATCTTCTTCAGCCGGCTCGCCCAGCGCGGGCGCACGTAATTGGCATGGTAATGCGTCGCGCCGCCCACATCCGACACATATGTCCTGCCGTCGGTGACCTCCTCGGCGATCCGCACCGCCGTCTGCCAGGCGTCGGTTTCGCTCACCCGCAGCGAGCGGCCCTCGCAGGCGAAAGAGAACTGGCAGGCATGGTAGTGGTGCCGGTTCTGATAGACGACGCCGCAAATCGTCGTGGGATAGAGGCCGCTCGAGACGCGGTTCAAGATGACCTGCGCGACGGCCGCTTGGCCTTCTTCGGGCTCGCTGCGGGCTTCGAAATAGATCGCTTCCGCGAGGCAGCGTTTTTCGCGAGTCGCTTGATCCTGATCGATGAGGGCGGCGTAATTCGGCCGCTCGTTCTGCGGCGCGACCGATACGTTGGAACCCGGGCGTCGCGTGCTCGGCAACGCCACGACCTCGACGGGCGTCGCATCCGCCGGTGCCGGCGTGGCGGAGGCGAGCGCTTTGGCGCGCGGCACGGCTGGCGTCGCGCCCTGCATGAGACGCTCGTTGATTGCCGCCGGCCGCATGGTCATGGTCGACCCACCTTGCGCGGGTGAGGCGTCGGTCCGCGTCGGCGCGGTCGTCGGGCTCTCGCCGTCCGGCCAGGGCTCGAACGTTTCGACAGCCTCCAGGCTGCTATTATCTGCGCCGCCCGTATCGCCTTCGGACGGCGAGAACGCGCCGCTCGGCGACGTTTCGTCATGCCGGAAGAGAATGTCGCGGGCGCGAAAGCCCGCGAGGCTGCCGGGCCGGCGCAGATGCGTGTCGAAGGTCGGGCGCAGCCCGACCGCGGGATCGCCTCTATGGCTGCGATCGATCTGCGGCAAGGTCTGGACGTTACGCTTCATGTCGCGGCGCGGTTCGATCTCGTCCGACGTGGTCTTGAACTCGTCCGGCGCGCCGAGCACCAGGCGAGCCTCTTGCGCGAGCCCGGTCTGCGCATCGGTCAGATGGCCGAAATTGCCATCGAAGGCGCGTATGGGAACGAGATCCGAAGGCGGCTCCGGCGCCCGAAAGGCGAGCGGCGCAAGCGTCGCGCCGATCACCGCGTCCTGACCGGCATCGGCGGTGATCGACATGGCGAGGCAAACGCCGAGGCACCACGGCGCAATGACCCCGACGGCCCAACCGATCCGCGAACGCCGCATACGCACGCCATGCCCCTCCGACGCGGCGCCTCGTGTCGTCGCGGACACACGCCGAGCCTTTTTCCCGTTCGGTTTTGGTTATCGTGGTTTAAGCTTGAGGAGCTGTTACTGGGGGAGGGGCGGACGGCGTTTCAGAATGGGCCAAGCGCGGGGTGCGCGGCACTGGACAAGATATCTAAAGCACCTATACGTATAGTATACGTATAGGTGCTTTAGTATGTCGAAGAAATTGACCATCACCGTCGACGACGAGGTTTACCTCGGGCTGCATAGCGTTATCGGACGGCGACGCATCAGCCGTTTCCTCAATGATTTGGCTCGCCCACATGTGATTGAGAGCGATCTGACCGAAGGCTATCGAGCCATGGCCACGGACGAAGAGCGTGAGCGCGAAGCCGCGGAATGGACCGAGAACCTCACCGGCGACATCGCCAATGACCCCAGATAGGGCGCCACATCGCGGCGAGGTCTGGTGGGTTGCCTTCGACCCTTCGATCGGCGGAGAAATTCGCAAGACGCGCCCTGCCTTGATCATCAGCAACGATGTGGCCAACCGCGAGCTGAACCGGGTGCAGGTTGTTCCTTTGACCAGCAAAACCGGTCGCCTCTACCCATCCGAAGCTTATGTCAGCTTGAAGGGAGAGCAGCACAAGGCCATGGCCGACCAGGTGAGCACGGTCAGCAAGCTTCGCTTGCGCGAAAGGATTGATCGCCTGAGCCGTGAAGATTTGGGAGCCGTCGAACGCGCGATTTCCTTGCAGCTCGGCCTCTGAACCGGCTCCGGTTTATGCACTACGCCTGACTCGCGGCGCGTTTGCCGAGCGCGGCTTGGGCTGCGGCGAGGCGGGCAATCGGCACGCGGAAGGGCGAGCAGGACACGTAGTCGAGCCCGACCTTCTCGCAAAAGGCGATCGAGGCGGGGTCGCCGCCATGCTCGCCGCATATGCCGAGCTTGATGTCGGAACGCACCTTGCGGCCGCGATCGGCGGCGATCTCGATGAGCTCGCCGACGCCCTCTTGGTCGAGCGTCACGAACGGATCGTGCGGCAGGATGCCCTTGGCCGTATAAGTGCCCAGAAATGAGCCGGCATCGTCGCGCGAGATGCCGAGCGCGGTTTGCGTCAAGTCGTTGGTGCCGAAAGAGAAAAATTCGGCGGTTTCGGCAATCTTATCTGCCTGAAGGCAGGCGCGTGGCAGCTCGATCATCGTGCCGACCTGATAGGGGATGGTCTCGCCGCTCTCCGACATCACGGCGTCCGCCATGGCATCGATCCGCGCCTTCACGATATCGAACTCGGCCTTGGTGACGATCAGCGGCACCATGACTTCCGGGCGCACGACCTCACCGGTCTTCTTCTTGGCGACGACTGCGCCTTCGAAGATGGCGCGGGCCTGCATCTCGGCGATCTCGGGAAACGCGATGGCGAGGCGGCAGCCGCGGAAGCCGAGCATGGGGTTGAACTCGTGCAGCTCCGCGGCGCGGCGCTCGAGCTTTTCGGCGGGCACGTTCATCGATGCGGCGACTTCGGCGACCTCGGCCTCCGTATGCGGCAAAAACTCGTGCAGCGGCGGGTCGAGCAGGCGGATCGTCACCGGCAGCCCGGCCATGATCTCGAACAGCTCCGCGAAATCGCCGCGCTGCATCTCCAAAAGCTTGGCGAGCGCCGCGCGGCGTCCCTTCTCGTCATCGGCCAGGATCATTTCGCGCACGGCGACGATGCGGTCGCCCTCGAAGAACATATGCTCGGTGCGGCTGAGCCCGATGCCCTCGGCGCCGAACTTGCGCGCGACGCGCGCGTCGGCCGGCGTTTCGGCATTGGCGCGCACCTTCATGCGGCGCGCCGAATCTGCCCAATCCATGAGCACGGCGAACTCGCCCGACAGCTCGGGCTGCTGCATCTGCACGACGCCTTGGATCACCTGGCCGCTCGAGCCGTCGATCGTGATCATGTCGCCTTTCTTGAAGGTGGTGCCGGAGGCGAGCATCGTGCCTTGCGCATAGTCGACGCGCAGGGAGCCTGCGCCCGAGACGCAAGGCTTGCCCATGCCGCGTGCGACGACGGCGGCATGCGAGGTCATGCCGCCGCGCGTCGTGAGAATGCCCTCGGCGGCGTGCATGCCGTTAATGTCTTCCGGGCTCGTCTCGATGCGCACCAGGATCACCTTGCGGCCGGCCGCCTTCATGTGCTCGGCCTCGTCCGAATTGAAGACGATTTCGCCGCACGCGGCGCCCGGCGAGGCGGGAAGGCCGGTCGCGACGACGGTCAGCTCCGCCTTCGGATCGATCGTCGGGTGGAGAAGCTGGTCGAGCGAGGCGGGATCGACGCGCAGCACCGCCTCCTCGCGAGTGATCAGATTTTCGTTCGCCATGTCGACAGCGATGCGCAGGCTCGCCTTGCCGGTGCGCTTGCCGTTGCGCGTTTGCAGCATCCAGAGCTTGCCGCGCTCGACCGTGAATTCCATGTCCTGCATGTCGCGATAGTGCCGCTCGAGGAGCTCGGTCGTGCGGACGAATTCGGTAAAGACTTGCGGAAGCGCCGTCTCCATTGAGGGCATGTCGGAGCCCGCCGTCACACGCGCCGCCTCGGTGATGTTTTGCGGTGTGCGAATGCCCGCGACGACATCCTCGCCTTGCGCATTGATCAGGAATTCGCCGTAGAGTTCCTTGGCGCCGGTCGAGGGGTTGCGCGTGAACGCGACGCCTGTCGCCGAGGTCTCGCCCATATTGCCGAAGACCATCGCCTGCACATTGACCGCCGTGCCCCAGCTCGCCGGTATGTCATGGAGCCGCCGATAGGTGATGGCGCGTTGGTTCATCCATGAGCCGAAGACGGCGCCGATGGCGCCCCAGAGCTGCTCTCCAGGCTCTTGCGGAAACGGCTTGCCGAGCTCCTGCTCGACCTTCGCCTTGAACGCGACAATGATCTTGCGCCAATCATCGGCGTTCAAGTCGGTATCGAGATGATAGCTCTTCGTGTCTTTATAGTGCTCGAGGATCTCTTCGAAATTATGGTGCTCGATGCCGAGCACCACGTTCGAATACATCTGAATGAAGCGACGATAGGAGTCGGTTGCGAAACGCTCGTCGCCCGAGCTTTTCGCCAAGGCCTCGACGGTGACGTCGTTGAGCCCGAGGTTCAAAACGGTATCCATCATGCCGGGCATCGAGGCGCGGGCGCCCGAACGCACGGAAACGAGAAGCGGATTGGCATCGTCGCCGAAGGCGCGGCCCGTCAGCTTGCCGACATAAGCGAGGGCTTCGCCGACATTCCCCGCAAGCTCCTGCGGATAGGTCTTGCCGTTCTCGTAAAAATAGGTGCAGACCTCGGTCGTGATGGTGAACCCGGGCGGAACCGGCAAACCGAGATTGGCCATCTCAGCGAGATTGGCGCCCTTGCCACCGAGGAGGTTGCGCATGCCGCTCGCGCCCTCGGCTTTGCCGTCCCCGAATGTGTAGACCCATTTGACCATGTCGCGTCGTCCTCGTGGAACTCGAAAGGCGTTTTCACATATCTGCAAAATCTTCAAGGCCGGTTGTCATGAAACGGCGCGGACGTCGGTCACAACCTCAAATTATTCGATCAGAGATGCGAAGCGTGGCCCTGCGCCCGCAAGCGCAGGCCGAAGCCGATCCAGCTCGACCCCCAGAAGAGAAGATCGAGGCCGAGCAGGATGCCCAAAATGAAGAAGCTATTCGTCGGCCATCCCAAGACGATGAGCAGGCCGACGAACGCGGTGACGATTCCAGCCAAGATCACCATCGTGCGGGTGGGCTTGCCGAGATGGGTGCCGATATAGATGCGCATGCATCCCGTTACCGCTAACGCGATGCCGAGGATGAGCGTGAAGACCGCGGCGGCGAGAAAGGGCTGGGCGAGCGCGAAGGCCCCCCCGACGACGTAAAGCAGCCCGGCTATGATGAGGAGGAAGAAACGGCTCCATGTCTGGCCGGTAAGGCCCATGGCGATCTCGGTTCCGCCGGCGATGATCATGAAGATCGCGATAGTGAAGACCGAGGCGATTGTCGCCGAGACGACGAGGTAGAGCGCAAGAAGCCCCATGAGCGCGACGAGCGCGCCGAAGCCGATGAACCAACCCCAGCGATGCCGCAATCGCTCGATGGCGGTCCCCAAATTTGGCGGGGTCGGTGCAGGACCGACGGGAAACGTCATCCGCTGGCTCCTCGATGTGGCAGTCGAACCAAAACAAGCTTGCGAACCAAAACAAGCTTGGCTGCATTTTGGTTCCGCCGTAAACGGACCGAAGCTGATCGACGGCAAGTTCGGCCGCGACAGCAACGTTAAGATTAACGGCAGTTGGCCGGCCTAAGGCGGATGGCTATGCTGTGCCATACGGCACTGCGGAAGGCGACAAAAAAATAGAAATTGCGCCCAGATCAACGAAAAAGAGCGCTTCAAGTCGGCTTCACTCGGAAAATCACGGCCCTATCGGCGCGTTTTAGGCGTTGCCGGCCCGCTATTTCTTGGCTAAATCCAGCCGAAATCGCTTCGAGGATGAAATTGCGGCGCCTCATCGTTTGTGTCTAAGTTTAAGGGTCGCCGTAAGACGACCGGCATCTGCTCTGAGAGGCGCCCGTGACAACAGCTTCGAAAACTCCTCTTCTCGACACGATCAAGACGCCGTCCGATCTGCGCCGCTTGAACGAGGCCGATCTCGCCCAGGTCGCGACCGAGCTGCGGCTCGAGACGATCGATGCCGTCTCGGTGACGGGCGGCCATCTCGGTGCCGGCCTCGGCGTCGTTGAGCTCACTGTCGCGCTGCATTATGTTTTCGACACGCCGAGCGACCGGGTCATTTGGGACGTCGGCCACCAAGCCTATCCGCATAAGATCCTGACGGGGCGGCGGGACCGCATCCGCACCTTGCGCAAGGGCGGCGGCCTGTCCGGCTTCACCAAGCGTTCGGAAAGCGAATACGATCCCTTTGGCGCGGCGCATTCCTCGACCTCGATATCGGCGGGTCTCGGCATGGCGGTCGCGAGCACGCTCTCCGGCAAGAAGACGAATGTCGTGTCCGTCATCGGCGATGGCGCGATGTCGGCGGGCATGGCCTACGAGGCCATGAACAATGCGGGCGCCATGCATTCGCGCCTCATCATCATCCTCAACGACAACGAGATGTCGATTGCCCCGCCGGCTGGTGCGCTGTCGGCCTATCTCGCGCGCCTCGTCTCTGGCGGGACCTACCGTTCGGTGCGCGAGACGGTGAAGCAGCTCGGCCGGCACTTGCCCAAGTTCCTTTACGATCGGGCACGGAAAACCGAAGAATTCGCCCGCAATTTCTGGTCGGGCGGCACCATGTTCGAGGAGCTCGGGCTCTATTATGTGGGGCCGATCGACGGGCATAATCTCGATCATTTGCTGCCGGTCCTGAAGAACGTGCGCGACAGCGAAGGCGGCCCGATCCTCGTCCATGTCGTGACGCAAAAGGGCAAGGGTTACGCGCCGGCCGAGGCTTCGCGCGACAAATATCACGGCGTCAACATGTTCGATGTCGTGACCGGCGCGCAAGTAAAGCCCAAGGCGAATGCGCCTGCCTATACGAAAGTCTTTGCCGATGCGCTCGTCAGCGAAGCGCAGCATGATCCGAAGATCGTCGCGATCACGGCGGCCATGCCATCGGGCACGGGCCTCGATATTTTCGAGAAGACCTTTCCCGAACGCACCTTCGACGTCGGCATCGCGGAGCAGCATGCGGTGACCTTTGCCGCAGGCCTCGCGACGGAAGGCTATAAGCCCTTCTGCGCGATCTACTCGACCTTTCTGCAGCGTGGCTACGACCAGGTCGTGCATGACGTCGCGCTCCAGAGCCTGCCGGTGCGCTTCGCGATCGATCGCGCGGGTCTTGTCGGCGCCGATGGCGCGACGCATGCGGGCTCGTTCGATGTCTCCTATCTCGGTATCCTGCCGCGCATGGTCGTGATGGCGGCGGCCGACGAAGCCGAGCTCGTGCATATGGTGGCGACCGCCGTCGCCTATGACGAAGGCCCCATCGCCTTTCGCTATCCGCGCGGCGAAGGCATCGGCATCGACATGCCGGCGCGCGGCGAAATCTTGAAGATCGGCCGCGGCCGCGTGCTGCGCGAGGGCACGGCGGTGGCGCTTCTCACGCTCGGAACACGTCTTGCGGAGGCTTTGAAGGCAGCCGAGGATCTCGCCGCCTACGGTGTTTCGGCGACCGTCGCGGATGCGCGTTTCGCCAAGCCGCTCGATCTCGATCTCGTGCGCCGGCTTGCTGCCAATCACGAGGTGCTCATAACGATCGAAGAGGGCTGCGTTGGCGGCTTCGGATCGTTCGTGATGCAGGCGCTCGCGGAGGACGGTGCCTTCGACGGGCGTGGCCTCAAGTTCCGGTCGATGGTTCTGCCCGATCGCTTCCTCGATCACGACAAGCCGGAAAAGCTCTATGCGATGGCTGGGCTAGACGCCAAGGGCATCGTCGCCAAGGTGCTCGACACGCTGGGCCGCGAGAAGGACGCCGCCAAGAGCTTGATCGCTTGAGCGCGCTTCTTTAGGAGTTGTATTGCGTCGAGCGGCTTGTGGCTTTGGCGGCAGGATAATGCATGACGAAATTGATGGACGAGGCAATCGAGTCTCTGCGGCGTGACGTTCCGCCCGAACATCAGGACGAGATTGCCCGCGTTGTGATGCAACTCACCGGCAAAGAGCAACCAGTTTATAAGTTGACATCCGAAGAGTCGGCAGACCTCGATGAAGCCGAACTCGAAATCGCGCGCGGCGAATTTGCAACCGATGAGCAGGTTCGCGCCCTTTGGTCTAAGCATGGCTTGTGAGGGTTCGCTATACAAGGGGTGCGCTTCGACAGCTCGATCAGCTTCTCGAGTACTTCGTGGAAAGAGACCCACGGGGCACGCAGCGCGTGAAGAGACGCATTCAAGCTATCATCAATCTGCTGGCGGAGTATCCCGTCGCGGGCGAGGCAACCGATCGGCCAGGACAGCGCCGCATGGTCGCGAGCCCTTATCCGTATGCGATTTTCTATCGCGTGCATGAGGACGAGGTGATTATCCAACGCATCCGGCACACCGCTCGACGGCCTGTCTAAGACTCTGCTTTCAACTCACGAGGATTTGCGGAGCATTAAAGAGCTAATCCTTGAAGAGCGGGATATCGGCGAGCTTCGGCGGCGGCGGCAGGGAGGCGAGATAGGCGCGGATATCTCCGACATCTGCGTCCGGGACGACCTTCGTCACATAAGGCGGCATCTCGCCGGCCGGATTGTGAATGTAGCTGGCGATCGCCTCAGCGGGCAGCGGGTTCGGCGCGAGGCGCGGCCCGACGCCGCCTTGCCCGACCAAGCCGTGGCATTCGTAGCAGCCGTCTTTCTGAAACAGCACTTTTCCGCGTTCCGCATCGCCTTCGCCTGCGGCATTGGCGGCCTGCGCGGCGATGAACCCTAATGCGATGAGGATGAGTCTTTTCATCGCGGCTGGCTCACGACATCGATCAAAGCCGGCTCGCCGGCCTGCACCACCTTGAGCGCCCGCGTGATCGCCGGGCCGAGCTGCGCCGGATCGCTGACGGGGCCGATCGCAAACACGCCCATGCTGTCGGCGAGCTTGGCGAAATCGATATTGGGGTCGGTGATGGTGGTGCCGATCGAAGCGCGATCGATGCCGCGGCCATGCCGGTCGGCGATGCGCTGAACATGCATCAGCTCCTGATGATAGGCGCGGTTATTATGCATCAGCATCAGGACCGGGATGTGGTGATGCGCGGCCGTCCAAAAGGTGGATGGCGCGCACATGAGCTCGCCGTCGCCGAGGACGGCGACAGGCAGGCGCCCTTCCGCCTTGTGCGCCAGCGCCGCGCCGATCGCGGCGGGACCCGCATAGCCGACACCGGCGCCGCCCGACTTTCCGATGTGCTGATAAGGTCGATCGAAGGTCCAGAGTTTCTGCGGCCAGCTATTCTGAAAATTCGATTCTGTCACAAGAGCCCAGTCGAGCCCCTTCACCTGAGCCCAGACCTCCATATAGAGGCGCGCTGTGCTGATCGGGCTCGCATCCCAGCCGAACGTGGCGGCTTGTCGCAATCGGTCGCGGATAGCCGAATGGTCTTTCTTGAATTGAGCGGCGCGGGCGTCGAGCCTGGCGGGGCGCGGCGCGGGCATCGCGCGCTTCACCGCGTCGATTAGGCCAGGCAACGTCGCTTCGCCGTCGCCGGCGATCGCCAGATCGGCCGGCATATAGCGTTGAAAATCCTGCACGTTGGCTTTGATCAGAAAATCGCCCGCCGTGATGCTGATGAGCTTGGCGCCGGCCTTGGTGACGGATCGGCCTTCGCGATGGATCGTGTCGTGATATTCGTTGACCGCACCCCAGAGATCCCAGGCTTCGAACGCCAGGATGGCATCGGCGTTGCGGATCAACGCGCCGGCCTGATAGGTCTGGCAGAGATAATGGCTGTTCGGCATGTTCATGCGGCCGCCCTGGTCGATGACGGGCGCTTGCAGCAGCTCCGCCAGCGCGACCAGATTCGCCATGCCTTCGGCAGAGCGCACGAGCCGGTCGGCTAGGATGACCGGGTTGTCGGCGGCAACGAGCAGCTTCGCCGCTGCCGCGAGGGCCGCCGGATCTCCGACGGGCGCCGAAGAAACCGAAAGGCGCGGCGCCGCCGGTGGCTCGGTTTCGATGCTCGCTTCTTGGAGATCTCCGTCCGCTGTGATGAAGACGGGCGCCATAGGCGGTGTTACCGCGAGCTTGTAGGCGCGCACCATCGACTCGCCGAAGTGGCCGAGGGAGGCCGGCTGATCGTCCCATTTCACGAAATCGCGGACCATCGCGGCATTGTCCTGCGCGCTATGTGCCCACTCGACACCCGGCCTCCGTTCGAACGCATCCGCCGTGTTGCCGGCGATGACGACGACGGGCACGCGGTCGGCGAAGGCGTTGTAGATGGCCATGCTGCCATGCTGCACGCCGACGACGCCATGGATCAGCGCGGCGATCGGCCGATGCGCGACCTTCGCATAGCCATGCGCCATGCCGACCGCGACCTCCTCGTGCAGACAGGTGAGAAGCTCCGGCTTCGAATTGCCGCCATAATTGATCAGCGATTCATGCAGGCCGCGAAAGGTCGAGCCCGGCATGGTCGTGACATAGTCGATCTTCAGCGCTTTCAGCACATCGACCATATAGTCCGAGCCGCTGCGGGCGATCTGCTCGGCCTCGGCGGTCGCGCCGGCTGCTTTGGAGGGCGTCGCAGGCTCCGCCGCGGCAACCGCCTGCACGCTCGCCGCAGCTCCCGCAGCGCCGACCGCGCCGGCAGCAAGGCTGCTGACGAATTTGCGCCGATCGACGTCGGGCGCGGAGGTCCCGTTCTTCGAAGTCATGCTTTCCTCCCGAGCGCTCCGAGGCCTGCGCCCTTGTGGACGCTTGGGCGTCAGTCTGCGCGATGTCGGCTGCCGTGCCTAGAGCATCCCGCCTTCAAATGGAATCATTTGAAGGCGGATAAGGATGCTCTAGATTCATAAAGTTAGAGCATCGTTCGGCGCGCAAAACCGCGCACACTTTTGCGCACGATGCTCTAGCGCTTCTCGATCATTTGCTTTGAGCCGTCCCGGATCAGCGCCCGGCCGGCGCGGCAAGCGCCGCATAGGCGCCTTCGGCATAGACCGGCCGGCCGCCGAGAAGCGTCAGCAGCGAATGGATCGCGCCGATCTCGGCGTCCGGCACGCTCATGTAATCGGCGCTGAGCACCGCGAGATCGGCATATTTGCCGGGTTCGAGCGAGCCGCGCTGCGTTTCGGCATGCGCGAGCCAGGCGCTGTTCATCGTGTAGAGGCGCAGCGCCTCGGCGCGGCTCGGGTGCTGGTCGGCGCCGAGCACGGTCGCGCCGTCGATCGTCTTGCCGGTGACGAGCCAGCGCAGCGAGATGAACGGGTTGTAGTCGGAGACGCGATGCGCATCGGTGCCAGCGACAACGCGCAAGCCGATTGAGAGCGCGTTGCGGATCGGCGGCGAGCGCCGCGCGATCGCGTCGCCTTGCGCCGCCGCGAAGGCGGTGCCGTTGAAATAGAGCGAATCCTGCACGTCCCAGGCAATGTCGAGCGTCTTCATGCGGGCGAGGGAGCGGTCGCTCGCGTCATAAAGATGATCGATCGTCCAGCGCAGATCGCCGATCGGCGTCTTCGCATTGACGCGCTCCATGATGTCGAAGAGCCTGTCGACACTGCGCTGCGGGTTCCAATGGATTTGCAGGCCCATGCGGTGCGCGGCCGCCCAGGCGAGAACGTCCTCGAGCTTGGCGAAGGCTTCGGGCGTCGGATCGCCGTCCGTCCATACGCCCCAGGTCACGATCTCGCCGATGCCGTTGAAGCGCAGCATGTCGTCGCCGAAGCCGGATGGCAGAAGCTGCAGCAGGCTTTCGTAATCGGCAAGCTCGGCGCCCGGCTTCTGCGACGACACGTGATAGGCGACCCGCAACGTCAGCGCGCCGCTCTGCCAGAGCGTGAAGAGCGGCTTGTAGCTTTCGGGGCCGACGCTCACGCCAGCCGGATCGATGAGGCCGGTGAGTCCGAGGCGGTTCAGCTCATGGAAAAAGGCTTTGGTGCCGTCGATCGCCTGCGCCGCGCTCGGATGCGGCAGCCGGTTGAAGAGATCGAGAAAGGTCACGCCATTGCCGAGAATGCCGCCCGTCGGCCGGCCCTCGGAGTCGCGCTCGAACGTGCCGAATTTCGGCAGATCGGAGTCGGCGCCGATATTGAGGCGCTGCATCGCGGCCGGTGTCAGCATCACCCAATTATAGAGATGCTGGAGATAGACGGGGCGACCGCCGGCAGCGGCGACGAGCTCGGCCTGGCTCGGCTTGCGCTTCTCGGCGAATTGCCGGTCGACCCAGCCGCCGGCGACGATGATCCAGCCATCGGGCGGCGCGTTCTCGGCCGCCGCCTTGAGGCGCGCCAGCGCCTCGGCGAGCGTCGGCACGCCGAACCAGCTCACCTCGATGCTATAGGTCAGGGCGGCGCGGATCGCATGGATATGCGCATCGGTGAGGCCGGGAATGACCGTGCGTCCCGCGAGATCGACGATTTGCGTCTGCGGTCCAGCGAGCTTGCGCAGATCGTCGCTTGTTCCGGTCGCGAGAATCCGGCTGCCGGCGATCGCCAGCGCCTCGACCTGATGGTCGGCAGCATCGACGGTGAGAATCTTGCCGTTGAGAAGGAGAATGTCGGGCGTTTGCGCGGCGGCGCCCGTCATCGTGGTGAGGACGAGCGCGAAAAGAATGAGCATCCCGACGCTCTGCCGACGCATCGCGCTTCCTCTTCCATGGGCCGCGGCGTATTCGCCTGCGGCGATGCTCAGCCGATCTCGATGAGCAGCGGCTCGAGCCCGGCAATCGTGCCTTCGAGCTTATCGCCCTTGACGACGGGACCGACGCCGGCCGGCGTGCCGGTGAAGATGAGATCGCCCGGCGCGAGCTCGACGAGCTGCGACAGGGTGTTGATGATTTCCGGCACCGACCAGATCATCTCGCTGAGATCGCCTTTTTGGCGCAGCTCGCCATTGACCTTGAGCTCAATCTTTCCCTTGGCGACGACGCCCGTGTACATTTCCGGCGTGATCGACGAGATGGGCGCCGAGAAATCGAAGGCCTTGCCCATCTCCCAAGGCCGGCCCTTGGCCTTGGCCTCGCCTTGTAGGTCGCGCCGCGTCATATCGAGCCCGACCGCATAGCCGAAAATATAGTCGTTGGCTTTCTCGACCGGAATATTCTTGCCGCCCATCGCCATGGCGACGACGAGCTCGATCTCGTGATGCAGCTCGGACGTTCCCGGCGGATAGGGCATCACCTCGCCATTCTGCAAGATGGCGTCGGCCGGCTTCATGAAGAAGAACGGCTCCTCGCGCGTCGGATCGCCGCCCATCTCCTTCGTGTGCTCGGCATAATTGCGTCCGACGCAATAGACGCGACGCACCGGATAAGGCCG
>Ga0116227_10006898_pt1 | contig 22645 bp, 19 predicted proteins | sample S1TSphgellanicum_FD_89693 | JGI IMG/M metagenome (GOLD analysis project Ga0116227, IMG submission 89693) | Host-associated microbial communities from peat moss isolated from Minnesota, USA - S1T2_Fb - Sphagnum magellanicum MG | ecosystem: Host-associated > Plants > Peat moss > Unclassified...
AAAAAAAAAAAAAAAGATTTTGGGCTGTCCAAGGCCTAATTTTTTTTTTCTGGTTTATCAAATCTTTTGTCTCAAAAAATCAGACTGCCCCTGATTTCTTTTTTTTCTGGAGTCAATTACATCTGGGGAAGCTCCACAGGGAACGGGCAGTGACTGGATGAATCTTCCAGGCACTGCTCACATAGACAAACACCACCATTGTTGCTTTTCCAGGCGTAACTGAAAATGACCTGCTGTGGGCGGGTGTCTGCCCTGGCCGCCCTGCCCTACCCCTGCCCTGCCCTGTTTGTCACCACAGACAGACAGACACCATGTTTACTTTAATATATAGGATAACAATGAAAGACACTTCGTTGTTCAAAGAAACAAAAACAATCAAGGAGATCCAAGGAATGAGGGCCGGCCCCTCTCAAGGAACAGTGGCACGAAAATTATGAAGTGCTGCTACTTAGCAGGGCTTATCAAAAGACCATGTAACATAGTAGGCTGTCCTACTGCAGAGAACAAGTCTAGCACCCCAGATCTGTCCAAAGCATGGAGGAGGGACTCCTGTTCGTCAGGTTTTTCGTGGGCTTACATAATTATCTTGTTCCACGCAATATCGAATGTGCTCCTCAGCAATCAGTGACTCTCGATGGGCTCTGTTGAAGTCCTTGCCCCCACCAAAGCGCCTCCCAAAATAATTTGGTCTTGCTTTGCTTTGGTGAGGTGCTAAATACCAGTGTTGGGTGGGTATCTCATTTTTTTGATACCTATCAGATCCGGTTTTCACCAAAAAAATTACAAAAGGTTTCGGTTCTCACTTTTTATTTTTTAAAGAAAACTTATACACTGGGTTCGGGTATCAATTTTTAAAAAAAAACATTTATCCAATTCTCACAATGTTGGTTCTCACAAATTTGAGAATAGCCGGTCATCATTTGGTAGTTCTCACCAATCAGTTATTACTCCTTTTTTAATAAATAATAATAATGAAAATGCAAAAGAAATTATATTTTTTATTTTTATTTTAAAAAATAAAAAATCACAAAGTGATGTTATAAATAATTTTTAAAAATATAACCAACAACATATTTACTCTATTTTCATGCTTCAACAAATTCATCCTTTTCAAAGTCCCCTTCAAATTCTTCTAATTCCTTTTCTACATTTATATCATTTTCAAGAAAATTTATTAAATTAGATGGAGATTGACATCCTATTCTAGAGTCATTGGGCCAGTTTTTGTTGACAAATATCAATTTTTTAAAATTTTCAATCTATAAACAATATCTCCTAAAGTTATTAAGTATTCTAGCCAATATAAAAAAAATTTATATTTCAATTTGTGATCCACCAATGTTCAAAATTTGGCAAGCTAGAAAACCAATAGTTGGAAACATCGCTTCATGTTTTTCCCACCATTTAAGAAAACATTTGATGTCTTTAACATCTAATTGGTACCATCTAAAAATTAGCAGTTTTCTCTTAACAAGCTCTTATGTTGGTTCGCTTGTACTTGCAATTTCCTCAAAAATATCCAAATTGTAATCTTAATAAAAAAAAATCTTGGTTAACATTATTTTTTTATGACTTTAACAAAGGATGAAAATGTTCATGATATTTGACCAACATAGGATATAAAAACTCCTTGTCATATTCCTCAACAAGGCTAACACCTTCATCTTGTCCAACAAATGAAAATAATATCCAAAGGCTTTTAAACCTAGGGTCTAACCTTAAGGAAATCATATTATGGTTTTTTTAATTTTCATACGTTTTTAAAATGAAAGGAAAGAATCCAACACACCATAAATTTCCTTTTTAATGTTAAAAACCAGCAAAACCAATTCATTAAAAATAAATTTGAAACTAATATCTGAATCATTAAATAGCCAATGTCCACATGATTGGTTAAAAACAAAAACAATCCAGAATAATTTGAAAGATTTACCAAATCAAAGGTGGAAGCATTCGACTAATAACCTTCATAATAATTTATCTATTATAACAAAACACAATTGTAAAATGAAATTGCAATGTCTCTTGAAACATAATAATTTTACTAATAAACCTGCAAAACAGAACAATAATAAAATGATTATTATTTTCATTTAGTTGAAAGTTGAAAGTTGAAAATATAAAAAATAATTAAAACAATATTGAAAAACAAAAGACTACTTGATTTTCATTGCAGTGTTCAATTTCCTTGGCCAAATTTCAGTTTCAATACAAGTTTTATTCGATTCTTATTTTTCCCTTCCCAAGTATTTTAAGCCAAATGATGCACTTTTGAAAATTTACTTGAACAAACTTAATGGAAACATCTAATTTTATCAAATTTCTAGCCAAATTGTGTCTTGTAGTTTCTATAGCCTCAAACAAGCCAATAGTCACATGCTTTGGCTACCACTCGTTCCCCCAAAAATTAATGCAAACACATCATAAGTTTTTTTGGACATCCACAAGTCAAAGCTAGCAATGGTAGAATGACATTCTACCCAATGTAGGAAAAACATGCAATTATTTTATTTTTTCCACTAGCCCTAGTAATATTTCTTGTGAAAACTATCTTTTGGACAAAAAATTTAGATTCGACATAAACACAGAGCTAACTATTTTAGCTTAATACTTTCCACAAATTAAATTGGTAAATTATTTTGACATTCAAAAGACCAAGGCACTGAAGGAATTATTTCTAGGGCACATCCTCCTTTTGGAAAAAATTCTTCACAGCAAAAAAAATTGAGATTGACCCTTTTGATATGTTTGCTCTTGTCTTGGTAGGTTGTTTTCCCTTTGTTTGACTCATTTGACTTTTCACTTCTTCTTCAAATTTCTTCGCAATAAGCATATGATTTACATCCATATGTTTTATAAGAATAAGTATTCCAAGGTTAAGGGATGCCTAAGTAACTTTTGGGATCCTTTCTTAGTATTTTCCCTAGAAACCCTCCTATTGACTTCACTCCTTTTCCCCTTACCATTTTTTTGGCAACAATTCACTTCTTTCAACGTGACCTTCATGTAGGTTTTTGGGAGACTTTTATGCCCAAGCTCCTTGGATTGCCCATAAACCCCTTTAGTGTGCCAGTAGGCTTTTCTTTCCATTTTTTTTGTGGGGGGATCAACTTCATTTCCACAAGGTTCATTATGCCAATGGCCTATTTGGGGGTTAGGCACTTGTTACACCTACCATCACTATTGTATTCATATCAAATTATCACTTTTTTTATTAAAGATGATAGTCATAACAATTTTTGTTTGTTTGTTTTTTAGGCCCACTTAAGGTTGGCACATGAACTCCTCCCCTTGGATGTGGTGGCTTATGTTCCTCCTTTCATGCAACTTGAAAAGGGGATCAAATCAACTTCAAGAAAACATTTTAGACAAATTGCACGACCATTCCATTTTTAAAATCCTTTTAGACATGGCTTTTTATTCACATCACACATGCTTGCAATCTTATGCGGGCTCAAGGGTGGGTGGATGGTTTTTTGTTCATTTAGTCATTCCATCTTTTTGTTTGGCCTCTGATGTTTTCTTCTTTTCATTGCACACCAAGTTGGGCCTTTCGCATCCTTTAGTTCTCAAATAGACTGATTGCATTTGTGGCCAGCCCTTATATCTAGTAGGGACCTACCATTTTTTTTGTTCCCATGGTGAGAAAGGGACTGCATCTCACGATTCTGTTTGGGATGCCTTCATTTCCATCACAAGAAACATGCAATTTCATGTTTTGCACAAACAAATGTATTTCCTTTCATCATTTTACTTTCAATATTTTTGTTGTTGGGTTTACATTGTGTTATCGACGGATGGCATTCACACCTTGGTCAACATGGTCATTAATGACCCCATCTAAATAAGTTTGGTTTCATGTGTTGTTTCATTTCATGACGTGGTTGTGATGGTGGTAATTCAAGCAAAGGAAGGATTGTACCATGATGAACACCCCATGGATGCATTTCTTCCCCTTGGCATAAAAGTTTTTGGTTGCTTACACTAATAAGTGAACAATTTTTTTCATCAATGTGCGAACATGGCTTGATTAGCAAAGGGCATTGGTGGCTTCTTTTGGTGGTTTATGTGCCTTCTATAGACATGTTGGTAGTGTTGCAAAACACAAGCCACTTTTATTTTGAGGTTCGCCATCATTGTAGGTGAAGGCTTTTCTAGGCTTACTATTATTTCATGATTCCCTTCCCTTCCTTCTAGCAATCGGTGGGTGCTTTAGGACATAATTTGTTCCTTCACCCCTTTGTGACCTTCTTTGGATTTTGTTCTTTTGGCTCGAACTTGGGTTCTTTCTCATTGTTCTTCCTTTCCCCTTTAATTGCATTGTTGGGTGTTTTGTTTAATGGTGCTCACAAGGGTTTCATTATCTTTGAACCTTTAAAAGGTTGCACCTTTAGCATAGGATGCCAAAAACATGCCAAAAAGACTGCTCTTGATTAGCTAACTATAATGGATTGGTTAGGTTGCTCCAATTAAACAATCTTTCATCTTTCTGTCATGTTTCTAGGTGGGAAATGTTGATTGAGGAACAATCAAATTTCAATACAAATCTTGGATGTTAAAATACATTATTAGAGATGAAAATGACACCCTTCACACAAGTGCTCTTATAAACTAATTCAAAATGTGGGAAACATGGGCTTAAAAACCCTAATTTTGTCTAAGGGGGAGATGTCTAATGGAAGTAGGCTTGAAAAGCCAAAGTGAAAGTTTATCAATTAGAAATGCCATGTGGCATGCATTTTGGTGTAAAAAGACATCATTGCGTTTTTCTTGGTTTGGACAAAGTTTTTAAGGTAGTTTGCCTATTAACCAAACAAATGACCATTTAAAGTTGCATAGGAGCTAATTTACTCAAGGCCAATCAAAGATGAAGGCATTATGTCTAAGCAAAAATGGGTGACAAATATTATTAGCAAAAACAATTATGTCCCAATGTGTATTTTTCTTTAAGGAAGGGAAGGGGTTCTTTGAAGATTTTCTAAAATTTGATGTTTTTTAATGTCTTTCCACTAAGAGTACATAAAATTGTCAACCAAATGGGCATATTCACAATTAGGGTACCCCTTCTTGGACATGAGACTCAAGGACTTTCTTTTTGCTATCTTCTAAATATAAAATCTAAATGAAATAAATTTAAGTGAGGGATATTGGATAATTCAAATTATGATCATTTTCATGGTGCTGGTGATTTTTCACATGTGTATGTCATTATGCATAAATATTTTGGTAAAAACCCAAAAATGCAAAAAATGAGTACATAAGCTTTTATATATAACTTAAGATGTTTTCTTGCATGAAAATTTCCTACACATTTTGTTGACACTTGAGGCCACAAATTCTAAACTTAATGAATATTTTTTTAAAAATCAACCAAATGGAAAAAAAAATTTAAAAATCATTTTCCTTATTGCCCTTTAAGAATGGATTTTGTAGCCTTCAAAAATTTTATATCATATATTATGTAATCAAATGCATTATATGAACATTGCCAAACATAGATGCATGCATCACTTATCCATGAAAGAAAATTGAAGTCTATTGCATTGTTTAATATATTCCTTTTGATTATTTTAAGATGAAAATTATAGTTAAAACAAAAATTCAAATTATTTAAAAGGGCTCAAAATAACATCTATATTATATCCAATTTATTCTTTCATATTTTTAATAGATTAGGGTTTCATGATTGAGGTACCAAAAAAGGAAAAAAGGATTTAAGGATTTTTTAGAGCTACTTTTTGCAAATAACATTTACATGAAACAAACTTAAATGAAAAAAATTCAATAGTCCTATATAAGATAATTCATGTGTTAATGGTGATTTTCATATTCATACATTTAATTGTGTATGAATATTTCAGTTTAATGCCAAAAATGCAAAAAAATCCAAAAAAATCCAAAATGAGTTTAAATGGATAACCAAACATGTTTTTTGGCATATTTATTTCTTACGCATGTGACCTGCATCTAAAGTTAGACATTTTGAACCTATTGAACATAATTTTAAAAATATCAAATGGTTTTTAAAATGAATCTTTTGCCTTGATTTTAAATTTTTTGAATGATTTGGTTTTTCATCAAGTTCGTCCAATGAACATGTACTTTCATAGAAGGGGGCATGTTTTTGTTGTACAAAAAAATTGAAATCAATTGTATGATTTTATGCCTTCCTTTTGATTTTTTTTAAAAAAATGTATTTTAAACATTTGATTCCTTTAATTAATAGGATTCAAAATGACATTCACATAGTATCCAAATTATTTTAAAACATTTTTATTAATTTAAAAAGACATCATTTTATCTATTGGCATATAAAAGTCCACTACAATTATAATAATGTAAAATTTTTAAAATCCAAAGTTATCTTTTGCAATCCTTTTTCAGTTAGACACTCCTTTTTGGTACCCCAATCATGAATGGACCCATTAACATAACATCATTCTAGTTATAGTTATACAACTAAAATTCAATATAATCATGAAATAATAAATGTACTAAAAACCCAAAAAATCTTTTACAATTTTTTTTGTTAGATTCTCCTTTTGGGTACCTTGATTGTGAATATGTCCATATATGTTCACATCAAATTCTCAATGTATTCACATCACATTCTTAATGCATTTTCAAAATGGTCCCAATAAGTCACCATACTTCATCTCATAACTTTTGCTGACTATCATTATGTTTTGAATTATAAAATTTTAGCAATCTACATGAATGCAAAAACCTTTGAATTGTTTCTAGTTTACTTGGAGGTACACTTATAGAATGTAATATATTGCACAAGAAGTGGCATTTTGAAAACAAAATGCATGCATGAATTTTTTCTCATGATACCCATTGGGTAACATAAAATAATTTAAATAATTTTTTTTTCAATTTTTATGCTTGGTAATGGCCTTGGAGCAAGGAAGTTCCCAAAGTGCCCCTTGGCTCTTTACTTACTCATGTGAGCACTTACTTTGGGAACTCCCTACTTCAAGGGTGTTACCTTACACAAAACAATTGGGTTATAGGTTCAAACTTGGGTGAACTAGCACCCACATTGGTTTTATGGTAAAAACTAATGTGGTTGTGTAGTTTTTCCTTTCAAAAAGAACCTTTCAATCTTAGTTTTGGCATTGTAAAACATAATTAGAGGCTTTTCGGAGGGGAATTTGAGCTGAATTATTCTAATTTTTTAAGTTGTCAAGTATGATTCTTGCATATTTTTTGAAACTTAAGAAGCTTTGACCCGAGTTTAAAAACATGGTCTCATTCCATGTAAAACACTCCCCAATGCTAGAGATTAGGTGGGTACAAAGTTTTACAAAAAATAAAAACAAAAGTCTATGTAATTACAAAGTTTAACAAGTAATGAAAATAAATATTTAACTATAAAGTCCACATATTTTGTTAATTTTTTATAAAAAATCAACTGTCTTACCTAAAAGTTTTGACCTTCTTTTCAAGAACTTTTTTTCACAATTCCAATTTCAATTCAAAGTCTAACAAAACACTAGAATCCAATTCTTGTGCTAGGTCCAGCAAAAGGTGCCAACTTGAGTCTGGGTCACAAGAAGATGAACCCACAATTTGTACCCTACAAACTGGATACCCTCACAATAGTATGTTTTATGTTTTCTAGGTTTGAGTTTATGAGTAGGGTGCTTAACAATGACCATATGCATCCAATATCCCAACAAATATTTGGTAGGAACTGGCTACTGGCAAGTGAGAAATTACATGAAAAGAATGACTTTCATGTGGGTTGAGCAATTCAAACCAACCTGCTTATTGTAAGATTGATATTTGCTTGAGGGCATGCTCTATGATCAACATCACCTCACTCATAGCTCTCTTAGTTCTCTTAGTTAGCTGCTTGAAAAATTTTGGGCCTACGTTGATCAAATCGCTTATTGCTTTCGCTATACTCTTACAAGTTTTTTGAGCTAAATCTTGAACGCTTTGAAGCAGCAACTAGTGGCCGGTGTTATAAAAAGGCAACCCAGCTAACCAGCATGGTTAGCTAGGGAACTGGAACCCAACAGAAAACTCCTTCCCAGGACCAGTTACCATCCATCCTTCATGGTGTTTGGGTGGGTAATCCCATTAGAGACTAAGGGCATCTCCACCCCAAAACTGTAAACAACTCCTTTATGTTAAAATAAAATAGTGGTTAATGATCACTGTCCCAACCCACAAACGCCATAAAATTCCCTTTAAACAGTCAAAGACCATTTATATCTTTACGTCTGGACGAGTAATAGTCACTGTCCAAATCTACAGTAGAAAAAAGATTTTAAAGGGGTTAAAATGACCACTGCAAAATGGACATCAATAGAGGAGCGCAGCAGGATTTAGGCTATCGTGCTGCAAGATTTGATGAAAAGGGATGTTTGCAGGTGTGGGGTGGAGATGCCCTAACAGATAAATTATAGACTAGATTTTCGACTACCCATTACAGAAGGATGGATGCATCAATGAAGAAGATGTTAAATCAGCAATGGTCTTTATTGCACGCAGTACAAAAGTACTGTCTGCTCCTTTTTTTTTTTTGCCTTGTCTGCCCTTGGGCCGATCCATCCTTCTCTCAAAAAGGATGGATGATGCCCACACACAACTCCAGCCACATGTAACCCACATTCTGGGCCTGTAATGAATAGTAGGTGTCCATTACAGACTCAAAAACGCGCATAGTACATGTGCAAAGAGTGTGTCTGCATCACCAGACACACCTTGGCCGGGCAAATTGGCAGTCATGGGAAACAAAAAAAAGCAGACATCATTGCTCTGCCTGCAATAAGGACACATTGCTGATTCAACCCCTAAATGTAAGAGAATGATAAAATACACTGAAAAGCGGACCAATTTGGTCTGGCCTGACATTTAGGGGTTAATATGTTTAGCGTGGCGCTAACACCCCCTAACGAGCTCTGTCCAGGGCTGGTTTCGCTTGTCTTTCTGCACACCTTTTTCGGCCTTGCACAGTTCTGCAAGAAACCATGTTTATTCCCTGGTTTAAAAGAATTTTCTGTCAGTTTAGATTAATTCATTTTCAAAAAAGGAGTTTAGGGGTTAATATGTTTATCCAATTGTTGTAAACAGTTTTCTGCCAGTTTTTAGGCCAATTCATTTTTATTAAAAGGAATTTGTGACAGAATATTGATGAAACCTGTCAATCAGGAATAAACCAAAGCACCCCAAACAAAAGAGGGGGAACACAAGGAAGAAAATGGAAGGACCCACTTGCAAGAAGACAAAAGAATCACCTGAGAGGGCTAAGGACAAGGGGAACATTCCGTTTTGCCGATTTTTCGCCAAGAGAAAAAGACTGGGAGGTGCTTGAAATCGCGTGTCCAAGCTTTGACTTCTCGGTAATTCAACCGCGTCCTCCGCCGTCCCTTCCTCGCTCCGGGATGGTTGCTTAGTTGTCTTTGTTGGGTGCTTGCCTCTTAATAGCCGGTGTTTTGGGAGATCTCGTTGTCTCGGGTGATCGAATTCACTTTGCAGTGGATCAGTAGAATAACTGGTGATCCGGGACTTGTTGCAGGCTTCAGGCTTTAGGGAACCCACCAATTTCTAGTTTCGGATTGCAGACAGTGTTAACTCAACGCTGCCTGCAACGAAATGCTGCTTTGGATCAAGCAGCGACGATCAATACTAAGATCCGAAAGCCATCTACAAACAAATGCTTACCTCATCAAGAGCATGGATCGTGTATTGCAAGAAAATGTAACTTGAGAATAGTATAGTAACACAATGTTGTATGTAAATGTCTGGAGGAACTTCCCCAAATGATCCGACTCTAATAATATCCAGACTCTGGAGTGTGCAATACAGGGCGAAAACACATTAAGCTTGTTACCATCACCATATCTGATTCTCTTAGGTAATTGATGTACATCTCAATTTTATATTGTCCACAATACTTGTCATTACACCAACATTTCTGCTAATTGGGGGCCAATTAATGAGCTCAACTACGCCCAGGATCAGATTTATGTGAACTTATATGTGATCTTGATCAAGTTTGTAGAAGGTCAATTTCATGTGAGCTATGGTTGTTGTTAGAGGATGCATCAATTGATTCAATTAACCGTTAATCCATATGGGTTCGGAAGTTGTGAGCTCGTTATTATCACACATTTACGTAAATATTTGCGAATATGCTCATAAGTAATACAGGTACTAAGTTTATCTTTACATACAGATATTTGAATATAATCGCATTTCTGGAGTAGACCAGCTCTCTCACTAATGACAGTGACTTCAGACTTCTGGACTCCACCACTGGAAGTTCCAGATTCTGCAACAGCCACCAAAACACATGCACAAACTTACCTGAAGTCGGTGTTCCTGTGACCAACAATCTGTGTGTGGTTTCCTACTGTCCGAGTTCTCCATTGACTTTGCACAATCATGCATTCTTCTGTATGGTGGCCCTCATCAATGATGATGTAGTGGTTTAGGGTTTAGGGTTTTGAAATTTACCAGTGTTGTGCAGGTATATTGTTTTTGATATATCCTAGGGTAAGGGCATATACAAATTTTCAATTTATTTGCCCAATGGGTAAAGGTGTATTACGATTTATTTATTCCCATTAAAGTAGGGTCTGGGTAAACAAATTTTATAATTTGGGGTAGATGGGTAGGGTCTGGGTACTTCTTATCATATATCCTTGGTTAGGGTAAAAAGAAAGGTGAAGAAAGGGTAAATAATTTCATCTTATTAAATATAAATGGGAATTCGACACTTTGGAATTTATTTAGACAACTTTCATAAGCCTAAATCTAGTGGGACAATGCACACATGTGATATAAAATTACAATAACAAAATTTCACAAAAATACTTCAACTTTTTATTCTTAAACATAGATAAAATGAGATGCCATTGAGATCAAATTGGACAACATATCACTTGCCCCATTGAACATAAATGCAAATCTAAAAATCAAAAGCTACCATATCAACATGCTTAACATAGTGATCCACTTGGTCTTCAAACTCCTCTTCAATTTGATCTAAAAACTTTGCTTCAACATCCCCAAAGTCATCAAAGGACTTAACCCCTACAAATGCTTCACAACCAAAGTGTGGATCATTTGGCCAATTCTTGGAAATTAATACACGTTGATTTAAGTTTTGAGTTCCAAATCAACATCCTCGAAGTCCTATTAAAATCCCAACAATAGAAAAAAAATTGTTTTCCTTCAATTTGGCTTCCCACAATATCTAAAATTTGACAAGCCAAGTATCCAACAATACGAAATTACATCTCATGTGCTTTCCACCACTTTAATGGATCTTCACAAGACTTTGCAATCAATTGCAATTTTTGAAAACATGCAAGTTCCCATTAATTGCACGTATAATCAAAACCAAATTATTAGCATTACACATTTGACTTAAACATGTTTTAATTAAATTTTATGATTGATAAAACCAAAAACTTACTTGTTCCATGACAATTTGATTTTTAATTAATCTTGCACCAAACACTACTAATGGTTGTTCATGAGGGCCAAAATTTGATGGTTGTTTTGTGAAAATGAATTTTTTGATAAATTGAACACAAAAGGGCAATTAGAATTTTAAAATCATACCTTATTGCTACAATTGTGGTTTTTAATATTCCCATTTAATTATTCAAAAGATAAAGATCCTTAAATCTGGGATCAAACATTAAAACCAAAATCATGTGATTTTTTTAAAAATCAAATTGATGCAATCAATCCATAATGGAGCAAGCACACAAATGACTTCCAATCCCAACCTACTTGCTAACAAGAACAATTTTGCATCAAATTTAGATGGGGCAATAAAACTTATTTAGATTTCCAGTTCAAATCTCTCATTGGTCAATTTCGCACAAAAGTTACTTACATTTGGAAGTGCATCATTTGGCAACTAGTAACCACAACATTGATTCAACACACAACTTGATACAATCAAGGCCAAGGTTGAAGCAATGATTTTATAATGGCCCAAATCTATGGTGTTGGAATTTTGCCTTGTAAAGCCAATGTTTGTTGACTATAACAAACATGAATAACATTGCCACTTTAGAAACAAACCTTGTCCTCATCAATCTACTTAGTTTCCATGGTCACAAACTTGTAACCAAACAAACCTTTTTCCACTCTACCTTTCATTTTTAAATTTTTTTTTGCCATGTTATACAAGCTTGAATTGAAAATTGTGCATATTTGATGTTCAAAGGTTGTAAACTTGAACTTACCTTCCCATTAGAAATGGCATATTGACAAATTTTTTAAAGGGCATGGCCAAAACAAACACCTTCAAATGGTGCCAAAATCTCCAACTTTTCACAAATAACAGTTTGTTTATGGTTGCGTATTGATGTTTGTATAAGTTGATTCAACAAGTGATGAAAATTCAAGCTCTAGTTGTAGGGTAGTAAATGGAGAAGTTTGCATTGTTTGTAATCATGTCTAAATTCATGTGGAGGAAAAAACAAATGTCTATGCTTTTAAAAACAACATGGATTCATAAAACAATTTTTGCTTAGTTATTACATGGAAAACATGTTCAAACAAAGGACTAAAATTTTGACATGCCCCCAAACTCCTCAACAAACCCAAAGGTGGGTCCCAGAGTAAAACATCGAAAGAAAAAGAGAATTGGGGCACACTCCCTAATTCACAACACTTCAGGTGTAGGAGGGCATGCTAGAGCTTTAAGATGGGATTAGGACGAACTCACAAACAAGAGTTCAAGATGAAATCAACCTGCACAACCAAGAAATGAAGATGGTTAATGCAAATTGAATAGAAGTGGCGTGGTGGGCTTAGTAGGGACAACTTCAAACACAAGTTTTACATAACCCATAAGATTTGAGAGGAGGCACCATTCCCCCCCTATAGTATATTATGTGCCCCTCTATGGGGACTACATCCAAGTGTCACTTTTCCCTAGGACTCCAAAGTGGGAGTCCCAAAATTGGGACTTTTATGGTCCCAACATTTTGGACGCTTATATCTTTATCAAATCAAGTCTTTTTTGAAAGTCCAAGGACAATATCTTATAGCCCTTAAAAATATCTCTCCAACGGTGTATAGCACATTCCAATCGGACTTCATTTGACCCTTTTTTTCAAGGGATTCGTGATCAAGAGTCAAATCCCCAACTTGACTCCTACCCCTTCTTTGGATCATAACTTATGAAAATCAGTCTAAATGAATAATGCAAGGGCACTTTGAACATCTATGCTTCAAGAACTTTTTAATGGTGTCCTAAGGACCCAATTTGGTGTTTTTTTTTCCTTTTCCAACCAAGGCTATGAACATTTGCAACTCTCGCACGAATGCAACTCCCAAAGTGGGAATGCACTTATGGGTCATTGGGTTACATCCTTTGCACTTTCTCCCATTTGTGAGGGTGTGTTTCATACCTAAACACATTCTTGACCTCATGGGCCCTTACATTTCACACTTAGTTATGAACCCAATGTCAAGGTTGCAATAGATTTTTCATAATACATTTTAATATATTTGTGAAAATTTGAATATTTATTTAAGAAAACATCATACAAATATGATTTCAATCTTAATAAAATATAATGTTGCAATGTCTTTGATACAATTAGAAAGTGAAAATAATTTGCAACTAATGGATGATCTTTTTAGAGTAACTAAAAGTATTTTTTTAATGGTTTTCAAATAATTTTGTTGCATGGTAAGGTTGTATCTTCAGAATTTGTTTGTGCAATTTCCACGCAAGTCTCAATTTAAAGTTTTTTCAAAAAGAATTAAAACTTTACATGGAATATCATAGATTATTGGTGGAATAAATGAATCACACAACCCCATTCTAGCACCTTTCATAGGAGGAAAAGATTCCCGCTGTTGGAAATCATTTCACTCCACATTATTATGACCTAGGCAAAACCATATGGTCGACATGACACTTCTTGATCGCCCTAATAGCAACCTTGTTATTGGTTGCCTAGATGCCCAAAGCATTTTAGGATGGAATGTTTTTAAGCCTAAATACTAGAATTACACATGTGGCTTTGCTGTCGCGACCTTAGCCTTAGGCTCACGACCAAGGCAAAAGGGCTTATAAGGGTGCGGGCCAAAAGGAAGCCTGGGAGTCAAAGAAAGAAGAAGCCCGGGAGTCACATCACATACTCCCAAGAGTGTAAGAAGTGTGAAGGAGTGAACCCTCACACTCACCAAGGCAACTCCCACTTTGGGAGATGGAGTCCCAGTGGACTCCCAAAATTTCAAAGAGCAATTGCGGGGGTCAAAACTCAATGGCTTGTGGCGTTTTTTATATCATTGAAAATCTCTTAGAACGTAGATGTCTAAAATGGGCTCGCATTGCTCATTTAAACATCTAAAACACAAGTTATGGCCAAAAGAAAGGCCAGGAGTCAAACTGCCAATTTGACTCCCGACCACAAAAAGTCAAGAATCGACCCAATTTACTTGGCTACAGAGGGCATGCAACATATTCTTGAAAAGCTTTCAACGAGAGCTACAACTTTGTTTCAAATCACGTTGCAATCCGAAGTCTACTCGTAAAGTTATGGGGCTCCAAAGTTGTAAGAGTCCCAACCGCCGCGATTTCAGGACTCCCACTCGAGAGTCCCGGGAGAGAAAAGCCATTTGGATGTAGGCTCTGTGGCCAGCCACAAAGTATACTATAAGGGGGAAGGTGGTGGCTTCCCCCAAGTTCGGGTTGTGGTGAATCTAATGTGTCTGTGTTGCCCATGGCTCATCCTAACACCAAATGTGCTCCAACTATGCACTAACCACTTTGTATGCGTTGTGTGCAAGCCCGTGTGAATGAGTGAAGCTTGTCAACTCTTCCTAGTTGCATCCCAGAACTCCAACATGCCCCTTTATTGCTCAAAGTGTTATGAGCTCCCGAGTCCTCCCTCTTCCGCTGTCTTCTACTTGGACTCACATTTGAATCCTTTAAAGAGTTGGGAGTGCATCATTTGCTAATTGTTTCTTTGAAGAAAATGGATACATAGACTTCATTCAAGGAGTAGATGAAAATTTTGTGTGGCAAGTGAGAGCTTATGTTGAAGGAAGTTATGGTTTTGAATTGAAAAAAATAAATATTATATCAATTCCATTTTATTGCACACCTAAACCGAAAAAGTGAAAAATTTCTAGCTTCCAAATGATCATAACATGTTTCATTTTGTTCAAATGATGTTCAAATCTAATATGTTACTTAACTTTTGTAGAGCTTGGTGTTTAATGTTTTTGTCTATGTTAAACAAACATCAAAAGTCAAGTTCTTTGATACAGGCAAGCAAATTGATTTGCTTGTAGACCCATATGAAACTGATGTGTTCTATAATAACCTCAAGGATGATATGTTTCCAAAGCATTATTCATCTCAAGCATGGCGAGGAACATGAAATCATATTCTCACTTTCATGGAAGTCATCTTAAAGACATTCGACACCTAACTCACATGTTATTGACCTTACTATGGGCATGGGTACATGACTCTTGACCTTATTCCATAACCTTAGTTCATAACCACCATGCACCATATCATTGTATCTTTTCAAATTTGATTTCTTTTTTTTCTTTTTTTTTTTAAAGTTCTAATACCCTTGCTGCTATGGAGTCTAGGTGACATGTTTTTGGTTTGGAAGGTGATGTGGAACTTTGGCAATAACATCTATCCACACTACAAAAGTTTAAGCAACCCATGCCTATAGAAGTGCATGATTTTTTTGATGGAGATGATGACAATGATGATCCACCTCGTGCAAAAAGTTGCAAAATTCCAACTTCCATCAATGTCATAGTATGTAAGTGTTAGCAATAAGTTTTTGCATCACTTTGGATTCTTGTCTTACTCCATTAACATAGATACCATGTAAATATACTAACTAAAACATCATTCAATTTTGGAGATTAATTCAATTAAAAATCCACATGCAATCTTGATCGCAACCAAATGGAAGAGAGAACATCTATTCCATTCCATAAAACCATGTAGCTTTTCAATGCGTTTCCCTTTTTTTTCCTCTTGAATCTCTCCTAAACTCTTATTCCTTTCTCAAGAAAACATGTGAATATCCATACAATCTTCTCTCCCTTTCCCCCAAAGAAATCCTTATTAAGTTTACCTCTAATCTCTTAATTTTGCACCAATATGCCCTCTAGTAATTTCAAGAAGTAATTATAACTATTTACAAGTCATGTCATCCCAGTCTTATTACTTATTAATGTCATCTTGATTTTTGTCATCTTGCCATGTCTCAACCAACTTGCCTTCTACTATAGATGATGACTTATCCTAGTTTCATTGTCGCAACCCTGGCCTTGGGCTTGTGACCAAAGCAAAGGTTTGCAAAGGTGTGGGCCAATACTAAGCCCGAGAGTCACATGTCATGCTTTTGGGAATGTAAAAGACTTTGAGGGAATGAACCCTCACACTCCCAAGTGAACTCCCATTCTGGGAATTGGAGTTCCAATGGATTTGTGAAAATTCATAAGGCAATTTCAAGGGCTAAAACTCGTTGGATTGAGATGTTCTTTATATCATTGAAAAGCTTTTAGAACATAGATGTTTGAAATGGGTTTGCATGACTCATTTGGACACATGAAACACAAGTTATGGCCAAAAGAAAGGTCGAGAGTCAAATTGACAATTTGACTCTCAACCACTAAAAGTCGGGAATCACCCCAATCTCTTGGCATGCAAGTGGCGTGCAACATACCTTTGGAAAGTTCTCGATGAGGGATACAACTTTGCTTTAGACCTCATCTCAATTGGAGGTCTAAAAACAAAGTTATGGGCCCCCAAAGTCGCAAGAATCCCAACTTTGGGAATTTTGGGACTCCAACTTGGGAGTCATAGGATAAAAATGCCATTTGGATGTGGGCCTCATAGAGAGGCACAGAGTATACTATAATGGGGAAGGTGCTGGCTTCCCCCAAGTCTGGGCCATGGTGAATCGTGTGAATCCAAGTTTGCCCATGGCTCGTCCTAGCACCAAAAGTGCTCCAACTATGCATTAACCAACTTGTTGTTTGGTTTTGTGCAGGTTTGTGTGAATGATTGAAGTGCTTATCAATCTTCCTAATCCCATCCCAGAGCTTTAGCACGCCCCTCTACCCCCAAAGTGCTATGAGCCACGGTGTGTGCCCCAACTTCCTACTCTTCCATTGTTTTCATCCTAGACTCACATTTGAGTCTCTTGAGGAGGTTGGAAGTGTGTCATTGAGAATTCTTAGGGTATTTTTAGGACCTCCATCTAATCTTGTATTCTCCATACTATTTTGTTGGTATGCCTAAATATTTCCTTCCTTACATTATCCCCCTCTTAAGTGTTAAAATGTCCACACACAACTTTATTACCTCTAGTTCTTGTAATAATTTCCAAGTATAACATTACCCACTTCTACCTTTTATGACAACTTGATCTAGCATACCAAATTAGTTATATTAAAATTAGATAGTCTATACTTAATAAACTCGAACTACACGTGGGCCTGTTGAAAGCTGGAAGTGGCTATAAAGGTGTTTAAATCTGAGCAACTAGCATTCTCACAGAAGATCGTAGACTTGAACCATGGCATTAAGTCAACTTGCTTGGGGCACTGTTAGAAGACTTGGCCCCTTATTTGGTGTAGGTAATTTGTTGTCTTTAAAGGTACCTATCGACTTGTTCATTTTTCATTAGATGTAACATTCACTACTAGTAATGGGAAACCTTACCAATGCACGGTCGTCTTGACAACTTCTCCACTAGATGTTGTGACATGCCCCCAAGCTTCTTGATAGACTCAAAGGTGAATCTGAAATGAAAACAACAAAAGAACAAGGAGTTGGGGCACATTCCGTAACTCGCAGTACTTCGGGGGTAGAAGGGCATGCTAGAGCTCTGAGATGGGACTAGGAATATTAACAAGCACTTCAATCACTCACACACACCTGTACAAAACCAAACAACAAGTTGATTAATGCATAGTTAAAACACTCTTAGTGCTAGGACGAGCCATGGGCAAACTCAGACTCACAAAACTCACCACAGCTCGGACTTGGGGGAAGCCGCCACCTTCCCCATTATATTATACTTTGTGTCTTTCCACGAAGCCCACATCCAAATGGCATTTGTCCTGGGACTCCCGAATGGGAGTCCCAAAATTCCCAAAATTGGGACTCTTACATCTTTGGGGCCCCATAACTTTGTGTGCAAACCTCTGATTGATATGAGGTCTAAAGCAAAGTTATAGCCCTTTTCTAGAGCTTTTCAACGGTATATCGCACGCCACCTACACGCAAGGAAATTGGGTTAATTCTAGACTTTTAGTGGTTGGGAGTCATATTGCCAATTTGACTCCCGACCTTTCTTTTGACCATAACTTGCGTTTCAGATGTCCAAATGGGTCATGCAAACCTATTTTAGATATTTACGTTTCAATAGCTTTCTAATGATATAAAAAGTTTTTTAATTCAATGGTTTTTAACCCCTACAATCATTCCTTGAAAATTCAAGAGTCCATCGAAACTCCAACTCCCCAAGTTGGAGCTCATTTGGGAGTGTGAGGGTTCATTCTCTCACACTCTCATGCACTCCTGGGAGTATAAGATGTGCCTCCCGGGCCTCCGTCTTGTCTCGCACTCTTGCAAGCCCTTGCCTTGGTCACGAGCCCAAGGTTAGGGTTGTAACATGTTGTGTCCCAAATATAACTGCTCATAGAGATAACTCATCACTACCCAAGTGTGCTTCTCGAATTGCATACTTGGTCTGCTCGCTAGTAGTTCTCCAGGTAATGGCTTCCATTACTTGATCAACAATGTTAATAAAGCATGCTAGTTTTTGACAATTTTCCATCACTTGTTTTCATCGCTCTAAATCAATATTTGCCCAGTTAATGACATGGTTTGGAATGGATACCATGTGAATCATTACAAAGGTAGGTCTACTAGAAGTAGAAATTTAATGGTGATGGAAATAATTTCGATACGCAATCTCTAATTTATAGTAATGGTGTAAAGCATAAAACCCTAGACAACCTATTTCAAATTCTAGAACGCCATATCCTTCTAACAAATGATACTAGATGTAGTAGCAAACTATGTTATAGGCTAGATACTCTTTCCACTCTAAATCATCAATTGCCCACATAGCCAAGAATTGGGGTTCAATAATATGGGCCCCTAACGTAGGTGGTGCTACCCTTACCCACAAACAAATTTGGCAATGATACACACATTAGTACATATTGATAGTAGGAACAAATGACATGATATACTCCATTTATAACATCAAATGCAACATGTCATCTCTTGTATAGGGTTTAATCCTAGCTCTTTCTACTAAAGTAATATGCTCTACATGTGGAATCATAACTCCATGAATGAGCTTTCTCATTTTGGTGTCTATTTCCTTCTTCTTTGTGTTACCTTTTGGCTCTTGCAAACTTTGAGATTGCTCAACAAGATTTCTTACTTGGTTTTTATTGATTTCAACATTGTTAAGCTCTTCTTTGATCACATCTAAAGTAAAGAACTTTGATAGTGGCATGGTCTCATCTTCATCACATATGTCCACTATGTCTACATCAACTAGAATCTACTTATCTCCTTTGATTGTTATAGCCAACTTGCCTTCCTCCTCAACTTGCCTCACCTCCCCTTCAATGGTTACATCATCTTCATTTTCTTCACCTCCTTCCAACTACACTATTTGTTGGTGTGCTACATCTAAAGCATTAATGTATTTTTTGACTCACTTGAATGCCATTTTTTGAATTTAGCTTTAGCTTCTTCCAATGTTTTTGTTAACTCAACTAGACTATCTTTCATCAGTTGATCATAAAACATTACCTTAACTTGGTTTTCCACAACTGTAGCCTTCCAATCAATGTTATTTTGTAGTTGGAACTTTTACAACTCACTTTGAGCTATTTGTAATTCCTTCTGAAGTTTATTCACTTTCGCCATCAACACATCCCAATCTTGGTAGTGGGTTTTCTCGGTTCGTTTAACTATCTCCTTATGAAAGGCCAACATGTTTTCTTGTTCTTACATTGTCTTCTCCATTTCCTTCAACTTTTCATATATGCTCCACTATTCAATTCTAAACTTTCAAACTAAATTCTAGTTTGAATTTCTAAACTTTGTGTCTGCCCTCAATAGTAGTTTCCCTTGTTTTGCCATAGTTTTCCACTCAATACTAATAACACTCTGTAACTTTTCACCTTGATAGTCTATTACAAAATTCAAATTGTGTAGCTCCAAATTTTTCTCTTCGGTTCCTCTCAATCTCTCTACTGTTTCTTCCATCTTTTGCTTTGTCTCTAATTGGGTTAACTCTCTCTATCTTAGATTGGCATCTAGTTGATTACTTTTTTTTTCTAACCTAGTAATCTTTAGTATGGACTATTGCCTTTCCTTGATTAAAGATTCATTAAAAGTTTTGAACTCAAATACCTTCTTTTCCATGCACTTTTGGTACTGCTCCATTTCTTGTTTCTATACTTGGTTCAACATTTGTTCCTCCGCTTCTTTTAATTATTTTGCCAAGGCATCTTTCTTCCTCTATAGTTTTATGATCTTTGTTATCATAGCACAATTTCGACCTTCAACTTTCAAGGCTATGACCTTGAGTTGCTCAACAACAAAGCTCAACTCTTCATCAACATCAATGTTGTTCCATTCTCCCAAATCTTTTACATGGCCTAAATTAATAATTCTAGCTTCTCCTTAACTATGATGAGGTTGATTTTCTTCTTCTTGTTGTGGTAAGATCTTTTGTTCACTTTGTTGTGTAATCACTTCTTGTGGTTGTAAATCTCTTTGGTCATGCTACTATACAATTCCCAGTGGTTGTTGTTGCTAAATTTCATCTACCACTTACTACTACAAAATCTCTCTCTCTAACAACTAATGGAAAGGTTCCTTCTATTGATGTACCAACTCTCCGTACAGATTGATTATCCCTACCCCATCATCCTCTAATCTTTCCTCATCAATCCAATCTTCAACCACTTCTTCCTGTAACATTTTTACTTTTAATGTTTGTTTTGCCTCAACATTACTTAAACTTTGATGTTTTGTTTTCTATGTTTTTTCACTTGAATCACATTTTTTGCTTTTAATTTTTCTACAAATGGTGCACTAGGTTTTGTCATTTGCTCATTGGATCCTCTAACATTCATTTCTATAGCTTCATTCAAAACTTTTGATATTGCAACAACAAACTTACCAGTATCCCCCCTCTTGATGTAATGATACTTTTGCAACCACTTTGCTTGAAATTGTTCAAGATGCTCCTATTTTCTTGTTTTCACTACTAAAAATTTGGCATTTTGCAACTGTCTTATGCAACTAGTTTTTAGTTGCATGCGACACATGCAACTGAAAATTCGCCCAATTGCCTAAGACAAGTTGCATGTGACAATCGTATAATACAAGTACATACCGTTGGATTATACGGTTTCATCCACCCATACTCTATACTAACAGTTGGTCGTGCGACTACATGCAACTACAAGGGTTATGTTCACACTACATTGCATGTTAATTAACTAACCCAATTATATGCGAACACGTGTACTTTTATTTTGTAATTAAATATTCAGTTTTAAGAATTACTTTGATTAATCTAGACCGTCCAAGTCGTAACCGTTGGGGTGCAGACACATGTTGGGTTTAAGGCTATGTCATTGTACACGTGGCACATATTAGGATTAGGGTTATAGGGTTTAATTATCAAGATCATGCCATGTGACAAGTGATCGCACAATGTAGTTACAAATGCAACTAATATTTTGAGAGTTTGAATCGCCATGTGTCACATGAGCCCACTGTTAGGGTTAAGGTTAAGGTTTTCATTTGCTTTGTTCAATGTGCTATCTAGAATTGCCAAGAGTGCTTGTCAACAAACAGATCAATCAACAAAACTCTACAATCACTAAGAAACACATGCACAAGGCAAAGAACTGCATATTCCAAAAGGAAAGTTACAAAATTGTGGGAACATTTTCCAAGGTTCAACAATAGCAAAAGAGCATTGTGCAACAGAAAGGTGCTTTTCAGGCCTGGACTACCAATTGATGCCAAAGAAGAAAATGTTCGCAATGGCCTGGCTTGAGTGCTATCCCTTTTTCCTTGTCTGGGTTCCTAAATTTCCAGAACACTCTGAGATTCTTGAAGACTACAGGGCCTGGCCCTCTAAGTGTTTCTGCAGGGCACATCATTCCCCAATGAGAGTTATGCAATTGTTGAGGCTTTGCCAGCTTCCCTAAACAGACCCACAACATGCAAAAGGATTGCACAAATCATTACCAAAGCAAACAATGATATGACAGAGTTGCACTCAAGGAAATAGAGATGAGATCATACCCTGAGACTCAGTCCATACACTCATGACCAATAGGAGAGTTAAGCCGTCACAAGTGAGAAAGAGTTCAGGCATATGTCAAGCAATTGAGCACCTATACCAGGCAGCAATCAGTGTGTGATGAGAAAATTAACATGCATGCTTGACTCACCCATCGGTGACAATTAGCTCACAAGCACCCTAGGCAGCCAGGCACAGCTCTATACAAGTCTCGACTAAGACAAAAATGTCAATACATTCAGCAAAAAAGTCAAGCTAACTTTCAAAGTGCATCCAACATAATTTCTCAGAATCAGACCAAGAAAAAAAAGATT
>Ga0116227_10006899_pt1 | contig 22643 bp, 10 predicted proteins | sample S1TSphgellanicum_FD_89693 | JGI IMG/M metagenome (GOLD analysis project Ga0116227, IMG submission 89693) | Host-associated microbial communities from peat moss isolated from Minnesota, USA - S1T2_Fb - Sphagnum magellanicum MG | ecosystem: Host-associated > Plants > Peat moss > Unclassified...
AGTTTTGGACTTATTTGCTTTGCAGTGCTGATTGGGGAGCCTACTCCCTTTCCAGTTGATGAATTGCTGAAGCCTACTGTATTCAAAGATAGGGTGCGAGGTGGGGAGAGACCACAGCTGCCACCTGACTGTCCCAGTGAGTTGTCCAATCTAATCCAACAATGTTGGGATGGCAACCCTGATGAGCGGCCCAACTTCCAGGAAATTTGTACAAAGTTGAGGCACATCAAAGGTTTACTTCTTATAGGTATGGCAAAATTTGAGAATGGACGACACATTTCTGATCTGCGTAAGAACAATGAAAAAGGAATTGAACTATGAACTGCATGAGGCATACGGAATAGCTTAGTATCTAATTTTTTATGAAGTGTGAAACTTTGGTTTGATGCAGTTCTAGAAATTTGAACATTCCATTTTTGTTTGTGCAGAAGGTTTGTCACCTGAAGGTGGAAATTTATTGGCCTCAAGGTAAAGTTCCAACTTTTTCGAGAGTACTCTTTTCACATCGGTAACAGGATTCAAAAGAAGAAAATTCATTGATTATCAAAATATCGAAGCTCATTTATTCTTATTGTTTGTATTTGCACTGGCAGAGTGTCAACATCCTCTTCCATTGAAGGCAGTGATTCAGAATTGGAACAAACCAATGAATATGAAGGCTTGGCACGCATATTCCGCGAATCGTCACCTGAAGGTGGAAATTTATTGGCCTCAAGGTAAAGTTCCAACTTTTTCGAGCGTACTCTTTTCACAGCAGTAACAGGATTTAAAAGAAGAAAATTCATTGATTATCAAAATATCGAAGCTCATTTATTCTTATTGTTGTGATTTGCACTGGCAGAGTGTCAACATCCTCTTCCATTCAAGTTGAAGGCAGTGATTCAGGAATGGAACAAACCAATGAATATGAAGGCCCGGCACGCTTGCTCCGCGAATCGCCAGTGAGTCTGAGATCTGATTTGATTGCACGTCCACGTCAAGTCATCCGTCTTCCTATTGGTCTTCTACACAAGTTGAGGGGAGCGATCCGCTAATGCCCGATGATTCTGATTTCACAAGTTTTCCTGCACTTCAAAAGTTTTCTTTGATTGGAGCTTGCCGGATGTGGACACTCTGCGTACAACTTTCCCCGGTTTCCCGCTTCAGGCCCTCAAACTTACGTGGTCTTCAAAGTTATCTAACTACATGGAATTTTATGAAGCCTAACAATATGGGGTAAAAATGAATGCTATTCAGAAAATCTTAGAGAACACCTTGGGTACTCATCAACTTTTATAGTTTCAGCATTGTTACTGTTGATATCTTCAGTCAATAGGCTGTTCTTTTCCTAGTGTCTGCATGATGTCGTCTAATGACTCAACAAGCATGCTCTTGAGATTGGCATTGGTGGGTGATTCTTGCAACTAGTATGAAATTAGGTTTAGGATTTTAATAGGTCATGTTTAAATTTTAAATAGAAAACACATATTTAATTTATTCCAAACTTTAACTTTAATTATGGACTTAATTTAATACACGAGGGGAGGCCATAACACGTCTGGTGATTATCAAATAAGATATATTTCAAGCATCTTTTCATGTAATTTGCATAAATTTTCAACAAAAAGCTGAATTTAACACCAAACTTAACTGGCTAGGGAACAAAACTCATCTAATGGCCACCAAATAGGATGTATTTCAACCATTTTTTCATGTAATTGCATAAATTTTCAACAAGAACTTGAATTTCACACCAAACTTAATAAGTTGGGGAACAAAACTCATTTGGTGGCCACCAAATAAGACATTCCAACCAAGTTTTCATATAATTTCATTAATTTTCCAAAAGAAAGCAAATTTGACATCAAATTCAACATGGTGCAAATGTCAAAATCGGTTTGGAAGCCACCACATGGGAAGAATTGTCACCATGCCAACGCGCACTTTCATAGTTTTCATTAAAAACTTGAATTTCCATTCAAATTCAATATGATTATCTAGTGGCTTTTGAATTATTGGAATTTCAAGCATATTATAATTAATTTTCATAAAATCCACACAAGAACATGTAAATTCAAACATGTTTTAAGTCAACTCAAACTTGTAAACTCAAATTTAATTGATGTGATGATTGCCAAATTTTGAGTAATTATTTCTATCCTCCTATCATCAATTGCAACCCATATCTTCAAATTAAAATTCATTGAATTCAATATAAATTGAATCAATTGGCTAAAATGAAGGCTGGACCTTGCCAACAACAAATTGTAAATTTAAGTACATGAGTGCAAGTTTTTTTTTCGTATTTATCATTAATGCCACTAAACATCAACAAAAATTTCATCCACCCATGACATTAAAAAGGAAATTTCCACACATCATCTCTATAATAGTTTTTCATGCACACTTAAAATGACAATTTAAAACTAGCAATGTCCATATTGACAAAAGGTCAACACATTGAAATGTTTATAAAAAGGATAAACATTAATATTTTCCACAATGAACACACATAGGCAAATTGAATATATTCCAGAACATTAAAATCCATTTGAAAAAAAAACTAAACCTATTGTAACGACCATAAAATAACACGAACATTTTTGCTTAATGTTCATTAGAAATTTGACTTGTAATTACAATGCATAGGAATTATTGTGAACTACATCAAACTTAGTTTTTTCCTCAATGCATGGGTCACATTAATAATTATCATGGAATGAACTATTATATTGCTTTTAGCCAAAAAAGAAAACACAACACAAGATATTTCAACCCATTGTTTTGGGGCTACATGATTACTCTTCAACTTGGTCAACCAACAATTATGATACAATTCCTCATCATTTTTGGCTCCCTTTCTCATAGGAACCCACCATTGAACATAGACCTTCCTATAATTCTCATTTTCTTGATTTTTTACAACATCACTTTCAGCCCACACAAGATAGATTATAGGGTCTATAGGCTGCACAAGAACAAAGTAACCAACAAACAAGCCGCAATAGGGTGCACAAGAACAAAATAACCAACAAACAAGTCACAAAAAGGTGTGTATGCAATAGTGTTCAAAGAAGGGTACATGTTTTTAGGGCCACAGTATGGAGGGATGACAAGATCTTCAAGGTCAACATCTACAATGGTAGGAATGGATGCGCATTCATAATTAGCTCTCCAATTGCTAGAAGGCAAAAAGCCTTCCAACAAAACAGAAGTCTATCGTGGGAAATGTTTTGATAACAACTCCAAAAAAAATTCCTAGTATTTCACATAAGGACCCATAACTTTAAAATATGAATCATCCTTTGACATCCAAGCTTCTAAAACTCAATATAATTCGAAATCCCTCTATTAATAAACAAATTTTTTTCACATGCCTTCAATTCATCATTTCCCCATATCGAGCAAAATGGAACAAGATTCGAAACCCCCATTGACAATTTTGGCCGTCTAGTGCCATCCTCCTTCCATAATCGTATGGTCAAACTATCTTTAGAGCTCCATAAAACATTAATAGAAGATAATTTGTATTGCATCACCAACCATCCTACCTCATCCACAAAAAACCTAAACACATGCATCTTTGTATGACTGATAAGGACATCTAGGCCATCGTTCAAATATCAATTGATCCAAAATTTGAAATTAGGGATTTCCTAAATGAGTTACGGAATGAATGGATGATCTTGGGAAACCATGAATGTTTTCATCAAATTCGCCATGACATAATTATTCTACTCTTTCAATTTCTTCGATACATATCCAAAACTTATGTCAATATTTTCATGTGTGTGTCCAATTACAAGAAACCCCAATTGAACTTCTTTAAAAACTTCACAAGTAGTTAGCAAGGAAAGAAACGTTGGGAGTTCATGACTCTTGTTATCCTTCACACAATTGTCCATTTAAAGAAGCAACTTCCTTGGCAATAGTTTCACACCCACAATTTTATTTGCAAGTTTCAATGCATTCAAACAATGGGAACTTCCTTGCAAAATTTGTTGAAAGAATGCATTTTGGGGTTCAAACTCAAACAAAACCCATGACTCCCTAACTAGCTCCATTTCAAGGCTATGAAACAAACACAAAAGCAACCCAATCATGAAATTATGATCATTGGGCCAGAGTTCATTAAAATATTGAACAAAGGTTTTGTCCCCATGTCCATGAATAATCATTCCAATCAATGTCATTGGCAATTGCCTGAGCTTGAACACCATTTTGTTCTTCATTTGAAATCGAAGCAGAGCTATTTTAGAATGGTCCATTTTATCATGAATTACACAGATTCAACTCTCCAAGTGTGATATAGACATCGACAAGATTATTGGTGAATGTTATGTTTCTCAAATTTAATTTCATGCTCTTCACACAAGGGTTAGTTTTTCCTACTTTGGATATAAAATCCTTCAAGGATTCACAAACGGTACATTTGGCAAAAGCAGATCCTCTCTTTTGCACATCCATGTTTAAATGTTTTTCTTTTTCAATCAATTCATAACAAACTATGAAATACTTCCAACTTACAACTCCTTGCCAATTTGAAAATGTGAGGAAAAACCAAATATCATAATGATAAACAAAAACATTAAATATCTTATGCAACTTCAATTAAGCCCATGTTACTTTATAAACCTAGTGGCCACCAGATCGAAAAACGATCAAGACATTGGAAGATTATAAGACTTTGTGAAAAATTAACATGTAAACAATGCTTGAATGAAACAATATGAGCACATCATTACTTGATATGGCAACCACCAAATGAAGCTTTAATTGAAAGTATAACATGTCTTCATACAACACAATGAAAATGAATCATTCCATGCTTACTTGGTCACTGTGCTCTTGCATTGTCCTCTAGGTATCTAGAAAAAGGAGATAGACATCTCATCTCCCATCTCTGATTCCCTTCATTTGATGCAACATTTCATCAGCACATTGCTCAATCAAAGACTGAATGTTTGATTCGGCTCGTATCATTGGAGTTCATTACTTTTGACTCCCCTTATTTTGATGTGGTAAAATCTTACACCCTCTTTTGCTCTCCTACTTGTAACTCATGTGAATTGGCCTAGAAATCCCCATGATTTTGTACCAAGCAATCTTGCACACATCCCTCTCTTAAAGCATCAAAAATTTTGCATAGTTACAATTTCCTTTTTGATGTAGCCTTTTTGGAATATCCAACATGTGGGCAAATCTCTCCTCAAATGACTTGTTTTAGAATTTTTATCTAAGAATTTTTGTCATTTGGCGAGGGAAATGTTGACATCAACTTAAGGAACAACACATTACCACCCTTACTCCACAATAAGATTCTTCGTTCAGTATCTTCTCTGTCTTTGAAACAAAAGTTACGGACACTATTTCTTTCCATTTTTTCTTATTGAAACCACATATATTTTTCTTCAAACTAATCATTCCTTCCACATCCACTTCAAGTACATAACTTTCATCGTATGAAAGCAATAACTCCTTTAGTAAGAATCCTTCCATAATTGTTTGAGCTAATGGCCATTTCCAAATAGTCATTACCATTCAAATGTCTCTAAGACAATAGAAAATGGTCAAGTCAACATGATCATGTCCAAGGATGTTGTTCAAAATTGTTTCCCTTGGATTAAATATAGTCACATGACATTTCACAAGGAAAACACCTTCAGTATCTAAAGGATCACATTCCCTTCCACGCCAATTACTACACCCTATTGGCAGAGCCTCTCTTTGGCACATGTCTTCTAAACTGAACGAACTTGTACTCACCCCCTGAAAATGCAGGGAGCCCTTAAGTAGAAACCTGACCATTTTGGTGTTTTCTAGATATATCAAAATTTTAGACTACATTTGGATAAACCACGTTCTTTGTAATAAAATTATTGATAGTTTCATCTCCAATATGGTCCAATCTAGCAATCATTTGGCTTACTGGAAAAAAGTAACTTTTCCCTACAGCTGATCCAAATTTCACAACATTGGAGTCAAGTTAAAGAGTGCCCATTCTAGGTACAAAAAGAATACAATCTCCAGTGAGACAATGATGCACTCCTCCATTCCTTGGGCCCCATAAATAATAAGAGTAAATGGGTCTAAATAAATACCATAGCCAATGTGAAATCTTCCATGATTGTCCTATGATTCCCACAAATCAATTATATTTCTGAATTTCAATGTTTCCATGGTTTCCATCAATCTTGAAATAAACCGAGAGCCTAAGATACAAGAATCAATAAATTGTCTTTAATTAATGAAGTCAATTTAGATGTTATCATTTGTCATTCGATAGTATTCTAAAGAGCTACAAGGTATTAGATATTTTGATTAACGAAAAACAATCAATTGGAGTATTTTTCTTTAATTACTTTTATCATTCTTTAAAAGATCTAGTATACTAAAAAATGTTTTCTCTCAATGGTAGCAAGAAGACAACCTAGCGACCGCTAGCTCATTTCCTCGAGATGGGAATGAAAGTACGACTTGGTGGGTGCCAAATCATTTTTCACGAAGGTAGTGAGAGGACGTTCTAATGGCCACCAGGTCATTTTCTTACGAAGGTAGTGAGAGGACAATCTAACAATCTCTAGCTTATTTTCTCTTGATGGTTTCAATATGACGATTTGGTAGCTATAAGGTCGTTTTCTCCAACTATTTTTGAAAAAATGAATTAGATGCTGCCAAGTCATCTTTTTGAGCTTCTTTCGAAATGATGACTTGGTGGCCGCCAAGTCATTTTCTTGATTTGTTTTGACATCACAATATAACGGTCGCTAAATCACCAAAATGAGATCTTCATGAGAAAACAATCTGGCAGCTGTTAAATCATGTCCTTGAGTTATTCCAAGATGACGATTTGGCAAATGCCAAATTATTTTTTCACAAAGTTTTTGACTTTATGATCTAGTGAGATGGATGATCTAGCAACCATTAGATTGTCTCCCAAGATGGAATTAGAAAGTAGCCTTCTATTTCAATGTCGACATGGCAAGCACCAGATCGTTTGATTTTGCATTATCTTAGGATCGTCCATTGTTAATGGTTAGGTAATGCGAACTTCACATTATGAAGATTTCAATATGTGGATTCCCATGTCATGTTATTGATTCAACCACAAAACTTAAAATGACGACATAAAAACTGATTAACTAAACTAATGATGTAATACAATCAAGCTTTAAAGAAAACATGTTTCATGGAGTGTAATTGAAATGGCAAAAAGTCCATGGGGTGAAATTGAGACAGTTAGTTTTCTTGTTGTTTAATGATTTCTAGTAATTCTATACTAAAATTCCGCTCTCTACTACTCAATTGGATGAAATACTAAAGGTTTTAAATGTAAATGATGCATTGAAGAAATCAAAATGAAAAATCATATAACGACTAATGTGTCACTATGCTTATTGAATGATCACTTGAAAGATGTGGTGTTTACCTAATTTCTTTCTATAAGGTGGGTAGAAATCAAAATAGATATAAGAAAAAAGATGGCAAGGGAAGAGAAACATTGAAAGGTTGGAAATTTTAACATGACCCTATTTCACAAGGATGGAAATTGTGATTGTTCTATGTTCATCATGTAAAGGTGAAATCCAAATGAAAAACTTGTTGATTATTATGTTTTGCAAGATTAAGAACAAGAAAATTGAAGAGAAAGGAAATGTGCAGAAAACATTCATAGTAGTGTTGTTTGATTTTATAGTCTTTGGACATTGTATATCGTTGTTTATTTCTGTAACTTTTGGACACCACATAATGTTGTGAGTTTCTACACCTTTTGGCCATTCCAATTATGGAAGGCAGCATTCAAAGTTCTTGAAACTAAAAGAAAGAAAAAGATGACAATGATACAAATAAGAAGATGAAGTGAAAAAGCTTGGTGTCATGAAAAAAGAGGAGTAACTCGAAAAGAAATAAAATTGAGACAAATAAAACTATGGTCAAGGAGGAATTACTTGAAAAGAATAGACAAAGAAATAGCTAAACACATTGACATCAAAGGAGAAAAAGACTTTTGGAAACCCTAATTTGTGACTTCCAAAAGTTGGAAACTTCCCTCTGAAACAAAGACACCAAAAAACCCTAAATCAAGATTTTCACAAGTTGAAATGTCTCCTCTCGCCTTTTTTTCCAGAATAGGCTGTCAAGATGTTGTTATATGGACAAAAAGGTTTTAACCCTACTTCATCCATTTAAGTTTCGAACATTTAAATTCAAGGCTTGGCCAATTTATAAGATCTATATACAATAACCAACTAGCATTGTTGTTAATTGTCAACTTCAATAAACATTTCATAGCATAGTTTCAATATTGGTTGTTAACGAGTTTGTTGTATTATTTAGGTGCATATTAATTTATTCATTGGAATAAGTTTCTTCACACAATAATTTCCTTGATATTAAAAATCAATTATATAGACATGGACCTCTACAATTAATAAAAAGTTGTTAATATTGCTATTTGCAAATTTGGGTAGAATTTTTAGAATATTATTTTTTAATGGAAAAAATTTAAGCATCAATTGAAAAAAACACTTTACAAATAAAAGTTCTTGTGCAATGTAAGGCTAACTAATAATATTCCTTTGTAAAATTGGGAATTTCTTTTGAAGTAAAAAAAAAGTAATGAAATGAAATTTTGGACAACCATGATCCTTTGAAATTTGTCAAAGTTATTTGAATAATTCATCATGTAAATCAACACAATGATGAATTGTTACAGTGTTACATATAAATGGAGTTTAATATACAGAAACATATATTAAATTGGGATTAATGTATCAAAGTTCAACTTGATTTCCATGGTCCTTATTTATTTCCATAATTATATTATTATGAAATTAATCTAAAATTTTGATATTTATATTTTTTTGTGGAAATGAGTTTAAATGTTGAGTTTGACAAAGTCCAACGTTGTTTTTACAAGTGATTCACAATTAATTTATTGGTATAATTTCCCAAAATATAAACCCTAAACCCTAAACCCAATCAAATTTTAATTTTACAAGAATAATATTAATATTCTACAATGATCATTATCTTGTATTCATTAGGAAAATCATGACATTTATGGATTATAACAATGTTCAAGTAAATTATATGTAAAGCAATTAAATGTTTTTTTTCATTTTAATTGTATATTTAATTACATTAAATGTCATTCGCTTGATTGATTTACTTTATGTTTTGCTATTAAGTACATTGGGCTCCATATTACCAAGTTCACCCTTGAATATTATTTCACCAATCACAATGTAGTGGGAAGAAGTCTTCTACCAAACTTGAATATTTGTTTCAATATGATATTATATTGGACACAATTTGAATTATTTTTCTAATACAATTGTTGCATGATGTTTTTGTATTTAAACTTGACATCATTGATGTATGCAATTATAAGTCTAAACACAAAACATATTAATTTCAAAATTCATGGATTTTATTTGTGACTCTATGCTTCATCGGTTTAAAAGAAATATAATAATGTAATCTTTCATGTAAAAATATACATGTGTGAGTACATATATAATATACATATAAAATTGACAATTCGTGAATATTTTTAATTCATTGCATACATAATAACTTGCATCTTTGAACTTAGTTCTATTTTGTTATCATTGAACTTTATGATTGAGATTTTGGAGATTACAAACCAATTTATCAAGCTATTATTATCATCAAAATTATAGATTTTTAATGTTAATATTGTATTTTTTATATACTATTTATGTTTGGTATAAAAATTAGAACAAACATGCATGACATCATACAAATGGGATGGCAAAACATCATTAAACAAAATTTGCTATAATTTATGGGTTTTTGAATTAAGAAATCATCATAAATAATTTTGCCTACATGTGTGCAACAATTTTAAAAACACAAAATAGGTAGTCTAACTTCCATTCACATGAAAATTATAATGATTTTCATTAGTAATTACACCACTTGGTGGCTAATAGGAACATGGAATGTGGAAGGAAGTCACAATTATATCCATTAAAACGAGTGTAGACGTTGGTGGGGGTAGATAAGGAGAAGCTAGGCGGAAGCTTGGCAATAATAATGCCTTGATTGCCCAAAGTACTTCGATGATTAAGAAGAAAACTTTGTAAGATTGGTATTGGGTTGATAATGTTGTCATCTAATAATTCTTCTTCACTATAATTCACTCTTATTTACAATGGTAAACACCCAAAGTTGCAATTCGGTTTGGGGTGACCATTTTGTCACCCAATATGTTGAAAAATAGTCACATGATTTCACATTGCATGTTCCATACAGTAACATAATTAATGTTAAAACATGGCACCCCTCAAACCTTTTGATAACTAAGGGTCATAGCCTATTCATGTCACCAGCAATTCTTAGTGGCATATGAGGTTATTTGTATTAACTAATAAATTTGACAACATAGTGGTACTTTGAGGTGTTGTACTTGTTTTCGTCCTAAATGGTTAGATGTATTATAGCCTGATAATCAGTTTTCCTAGCTTGCCTATGCATGTATTTGATTTGAAACCTTTTCAAGTAGGCCTTGGTGATATTGGACTTACTAGACACCATTGCGTCAAGCTAGTGTGGCCCTTTATGTTGTTCATCTTCTTCCAAGCACTAAAACACTAAAAGAGCAAAAGGAGAAAGATGCCACAAATATAGGCACACCAAAGACATGCAAGCATCAATAGTTTCATTCAATTGGTTGCCATGAACCATATTATCATCAATGTAGATTCAAGCAAGACAATAACTTCACTATGCACAAGCTAATAAAAAAACCTACTCCCTAAACCCATGTTTTCAATAAACAAATTTACTTATATTTATTGTTGCATCATTTGGTGGCCCCCAAATGAAAGTTTCTTTTTCATTTTCCAACTTCCAAATGGTAAAAGTCTTATGATCAAATAAATGATATTTTTTTAGCCATCTTAAACCTCTATTTGATTAAATAAAAATCATACTTGATTATGATTATAATAAGTTTTAATTTTACCGATAAAATTTAATTTACATGTATAATATGTAATTAAATAATCATCATATATAATATTAATAAATAGATCATAACTCAAACATATTTTATAAAAATATAATAATTTGTATTGTCCTTGTCAGTAAACAGTATATAAAACCCAATAAATAAACAATTAGACACAAGTTGATTATCAAACAAATATTGTAATTCCAAAGATGTCACATATGTTTTAATCATCAAATATTTTAAATGGACAAATTATTGGTTCTAGTTGCCAAAACAACTATGACCAGTTATAAAAACAACTAAGTTTTCATCCATCCAAGGATACATTCACAATATTGGATGAAAAAGTGCATTTTATTTTACTTTTCCATCCAAACATGTAATAGTTACAAATTATAGTTGCATTATAGTACCATCTAACTACCTATGTCCTACTTACTTACTTACATACCTACCATCTACCTACCTACCATCTATCTACCTATGTCAAACCTACCTACCTACCTACCTGCTTACCTACCATTTATTTATATTTTATTTATATATCTTCCTACCTACTATCTACCTACATATGAAAACAATTTTATGATTTACCTATACTTTACATAAATAGGTATGAACATTCAAAAACATAGGTAGGTAAGCATGTGTACCTACCTATCTAATCTTACATATGAAAAAAATTGAAATTCAAATGTTGTTATACACATTGACAAAAAATTTCATGGAAGTTCAAAGATACATGTTAAATCCATTTGGAATCATATTTCTTAATAGGTATTAAGTGTAATTTACATAGTGAAACATCAATAGTAAGTTATTATGTAATTATCAAATATCTTTAAACTAAATTGTCCATGTTCATGAATTCAAAATCAATATTAAATTAAAGATAAGAAGTTACTTAATTTGTCATTCAAGGATAATACATTAATCCTTGATAAGTAATTCAAAGGTAGTAAAATATTTATTAAGTGGCTCATTTTTGAAATATCTATTTAATGTTTCTAAAGTTTAATGTATAAAATTTAGGTTTAGAATTTATGGTTTAAAGATGAATTATACGGTTTATTGTCGAAAGTTGATTTATAGGGTTGAATAAATAGTTACATAATTTTTTTCTATTACTATGGTAATATTTTATGTTGAATTTTTCTTAGAAAACATTGTTGTACTAATATATCTTAATTCAAAGTTTAAATGAAATTTGCATCCGAATCAATTAAATCATTGTAAATCGATAAATTACATGATATTTGTTTATTTATATATAGTCTAAATTGTATGTATGGATGTGTGTACATTTTTTTATGTTTTTTATTGTTTATATGTATTTTAAAAAATTATGTTGAAAACAATACATAAAGTTGTGGGTCATCACATGTAGGCCATAGATATTTTGGTATAAGGTACATATGACAATTTTCAAAATAAGAATCATTTAAATATGAGTTTTGTTTGGATATTCATTTTTTTTGTGTAGGATTTAGTGTGTTTTTTTGTGTGAGTGTGAATGTAAATGTTTATGTTGCTTCTTGTGTGTGATTTGTGTGGATATTATGTTTGTATATATATTTTTAAAAATTTAGTATAATTCAAATATGAATTTCAAACTAAAATAAATAGTTGTAGCTTAATTAATTAATTAATTTCTATGTGTCTATATATATGTTTGTCTTCAACATAGAAAAATGGAATGCAACAATATATACAATTTTTCTATGGATACTATTGCATTTCATTTTTCTGTGTTGAAGGCATTTTACGCAAAAAAGATCAAAATTGTTACACTATAACTTGCATTTCTTATTGAAATTTTCAAAATTTTATCTTTTTTTTAAATTAACCTTTTGATGGCCACCATGTCATAATTGTTTGTGTTGTTGTAGGTGAATCATATTTTGGTTTGGATGTGGTGTACCATTCAACGTATTCTTATCTTTTAGGGCTTAGGGGGTTTGAGATAATGGTTTAAGGTTTTGTGTTTAGGGTTACATATTCTTTCCTAAAAACAGCAACCTAACAACTTGGCATACGTGTTACAATGATAGTGGAAAATAAATTTTAGCATGAACTGCATTGTTGAATTTTTTTAAAGCAAATTATCCAAATGTTTCATTTATCATAGTTGTAACTTGCTGAATTTTTTTATTAACAATAATTAGTCAAATTGCGCAAATGTTCTATTTTCCATAATAATATGGAAGATAAAACATTTGCACAATTTGATTTGTTTTTAACTCAACATGTAATCGAATCTATGATTTTCTCAGCTAACATTACAACATTCGTGCCATGTTGTTATTTTCATCATCAAACATAAACTCATCAATATCATCATCATATTAAACTCATGATTTCAATTCGTCCTCTAGAGAAGAAATTAGTTCACAACTTTGAAGTTTTTTCTTTCAAAACTTAATATCATATAGAACTAAACTTATTATACAATGTGAGTCTTGCATTTTATTTTTCAAATCAGATCTTGTTTTTGCTGCAATAAATCATGATCAACAATCCTACATATTATTGTTTCTAAACTTTAATTTTTTCCTTCATGAATAGATTTGAGCACATACCCACAAGGCTAAATATGTGTTCCTATAAAAATTCATATGCGTAATGAAAGTAATGTTAGCATTTGAAGGTGGGTTGTAAATTGTGGGATCCAAAACTTGGATACCTTGCACACAAATCCAATAATATTAATGCCATTGGCAATCATGTCTAATGAATGATAAAGGTCAAAGTGGACACCCAAGGATGTGAACTCCTCATTTTGTAAGATGTTTAGGGGATCACAATGTGTCCCATATATGAACATCAAGTAGCATGCTAGTGTAATGGGAACCAATAGTATTTAGTATAAGTGTACAAAACATATTCATATGAGAAAATCATATGAATCTTGATTTTTTGGTAGCTATACATAAAAGGGACTTATGATGCATAGTGTGAACAAATTGCAACAACTCAATGTGTTTTGCTTTTGATAAAAACCTTATCAATTTTATGCAATTCGAAAGAACCCTAATGGTTGGCAATGGGTGACAAGCTTGTTCCTCTTAATTCAAATTTTCTTTTGTATGTGTTGTCAAGATTATTTCTACAAAGAATATAGTGATAGTTTGAAAACCTACTATTCAAGCATATTTGGAACAAATGGCAAGGGTAATAAACCTTGCAATATTGTAAACAAATATATCTTAAAAGTGTTGAATTGAAAACTAAAAGCAATGTGTAGCATAATTGAAACTTGCATTATGTTTTCATGACAAGTGATTGGAACAAAATCTTAACAAAATTTTAACTTCTGACATAATATTAAGTAAATATAACATTAACATTTGCCATGGCAGAAACATAATCATCCATGTGAACAAGAATCATTTATGAATAACTAGTTTAGATATCAAATGAACTTATTTTATTTTTTCGTGGGATCTATGTTTTGTCAAATAGTATATTCCTTTCCAAGCCTTTCTTTAATAAATGGTGTCCATATATGTTGATTAGTGTTCTCCAAACCTACTTTTTCCAAGCTTATTTACCTCACGCTTTTGTCCTCACCTACATGAATATGAAAAGGCAAATTAACATGTAGCTTTCATGCCCATGTTTTATATCCTAAATAATTTTTAAATCTACCTTTTTCAAGTGTAAATACCTACCTATTTTCCATGACATTGTAAACCTACATAGATAGGAAAAAGAATAATTTTGAAATATGGGAAAAATCATGATGAAAATTTACTTGAACTATATGGCAACATAAAATAACCTTACCCTTGGGGCCAAGGGCATTACATTCATATTTGTAACAAAAAAATGTAGTCTTTTGATATTAAATGTTTAATGTAACCGAATATTTATTACAATGTTAGATTTTTAGTATTATAGGATAAAACATAATTTTCAATATCTTTGAATGCAATGAATTTTGAACTCCCCAATTTTCAATATAGAAATGGATTATCATGAAAAAATAATGCATAAAACAATTGGTAAATGAAGACATTTACAAAATAATAAGCCTTATTAATGAAATTGAAATATTGAAGTTTATTTTTGTATGTTGGATGCAAAAAAAATTAAATTATCAATGTAATTTTTTCCATTTTTATTTTTCCATTTTCACCATCAATGTCAAATAAACTAATGATGTATGGCCACACATTGTGTTTCTTTAAAAACATCACGGTAAATTTTTAATTCCATAAAATAAAATAAAATAAGAAATACATGTGTATCCCAAAAAATTCATCATTTTGGAAAATTCAAGAAATTGATGATATATATTTGATGGGAATATTTGGTGTTATAACATCTATTGGCCCCCTAATGAATTTAATGTTTTCTTAAATTTGCTAACATTCAAATGGCCAATTGTTAATTCTAGACTTTTCAAAAGGCTTTCGAAATTAAGTTCTATATACACGAAAAGATTCTAGACATTGGGTCTAAAGTAATGGTAGTAAAATGTATACAAACATTGTAGCACATGTTCAATATTTGTGCAGACATTTTAGAAGCATTTTGGACTTTGAGATTGGTGTAGTGGTTCATATAATAAACAATTGCTTTTGAAAGGCACCTTATTGACTAAGCATTCAAAACAAGCTTCAATACTTTTCATAAAAGGACCTAATTAACTAAGAACTGTTTTTCAATGGGTTTTTAGTTTAACAAAAAATTAGATAACCTGAAACCTTTTGAAAACATTTTCCAGTTTTATAATCTAGTTTAGGAAGCACTCAAACAAAACATCCAAATTACCAAACACTTTTTAAAAAGACTTAATTGACTAGCAATTGTTTTTCAAATGGTCCTTAGTTTAACAAGTAGTCATATCAACCACATTGACCTTTTCAAATCACTTTGGGCTTCTAATGAACTGCATGAAGCATTCAACCAAAACATCCAAATTACCAAGCACTTAAAAAGGACTCAATTAAATAGGGATTGCTTTTCAAAGGGTCTTTAGTTTACCAAGCACTTGGATCAACCCCCATGGATCTTTTCCAAGCACCCTGTGCTTCATCACATTAAATGAAGCACTAAAGCAAAGCACTAAGTTTATTAAGTAGTTCGGGAAGGACTTAGTTAAGTAGAAGCTACTTTAGAAAGGGTCAATAGTTTAGTAAACATTGAAATCAAGCACCATAAACCTTTTCAAAGTACTTTCAACTTCTAGTAATGTTCCAAAAGCACTCAAAAACAAATATTGGTGTAGTAAGCATTAAATAGGGACTTAATGAAAAAACATTGTTTTTAAAAGGTCACAATTTGGCAACAATTGCTTTGAAAAGGCCACAATTTGGCAACAATTGCTTTGAAAAGGCCACAATTTGTCAAACACCCTAGACCTTCTCAAAGTAGTTATTTTTATTTGAATTTAAGGTTGAATGTATCATAAGTAGACTAACTAGTAGTAAGTAGATTCATAATTGTAATTTCATATTAGAAAGAAGTATGACTTTAATTCTTAACACTTAAACATGAAGGGCTCCCAACCAACATAAAACATATTGTTGACCACAGACCATAGACCACCGACCTTTTGTTGAAGAAAAACACTAAGTAAACAATACTGAAAAAATCTTACAATAAACAAATTATCAATTTGGCATGCAACAACAAGACACAGTGATATATCATGGGATTTAAAAACTTGTGAATAAGAATTATATTGAATGGGAAGTTAACCATTATATGCTTAAACTTATACTTTGACAAAAAAAAAATTTGGATAAATTTGTCTTTCCAACTCTAAGTTAAAATGACAAAGTACATGAACAAAAACTACGTGAAATGTTTATTACATGAGATGCTTGAAGATAATGAATTAGATGAACCTCATAATTCTTTGCGGAGATCCTCAACCTCACAATGTCCTTGTGGTTTGGAAAGATAGTTGTTTTTGTAGTCCACTAGTCTATCACAACTTGGATATGAATTTTTAACAAAGTGTTTAATCTCTTGGGTCTTTTATAGTCTATCCAAAATGCATCCCTTGTCTCTAACAACCACTATTAGAAATCTTGTCATTTGCAACCTGTCCTTGCGCAACTACATGTAACCAAATGTCACTTATAATTACAAATGGTGGCCTATGCAATTACTTTTCAAATTTGATTGAAGTTTGGTCTTTTTTTCAATTAGGTTGCAACTATGACCTATTTCATTTTTAAGTTGTGTTATTTCTTATAATGTTTTTGTATCTTTTACAACATTGTATATGCATTTAATTATAAATGTAACCAAGATAATCACATGTTAATTATATAAAGTATCTAGGCTACCTAGTTAGCAAAGACATATCTAAATATATATATACCTACCTACAAACTAGTACCTACCTACCTCCTTATTAGATACCTACATATAAGCCTAGACATGACATGTAGAACATGGGTTAGGCCTAGGCCATGCCACGTGGCACTTATGTTAGGCCTTAGCCATGCCACATGGCATCTATGTTAAGCTTAGACCATGCCATGTGGCACCTAACCTAGGCTATGACATGCCACATGGCACATATGCTAGGCCATGCCACATGGCATCTAAGCAAGGCATAGGACTTGCCACATATGCTAGGCCTAGGCCATGCCATGTGGCACATAGGCTAGGTCTAAGCCATCCCACATGGCACTTAAGCACAACATAAGACATGCCACATGGCACATATGCTCAACCTAAGTCATACCACGTGATACATAGGTTAGTTAAACCCCCCCAAAAATGGTATTTTTAAAGATGCCATGTGGCTTAAGTCTAGCCTAGCCTAATTGGCGTAGGTCTAGACATAGCCTACGTGCCACATGGCTTAAGTCTAGGCCTAATCTAGGTGATCACCTAGGCTAGGCTTAAAAGTGGCACATGGCATATGTCTAGACCTAGGTGCCACATGGTATATGTGTAAACCTAAATAAGATAAGTGCCACATGGCATTTTAGTTTACATGGCACCTAGGTTTAGACATATGCCATGTGGCACTTAGGTCTAGACATATGCCACATGGCTTATGTTTAAACCTATGTGCCATGTAAGCTATATAAATGCCATGTGCCATAGGTCAAGTGGATGACATGTGGTAGAATGCAATTGGTCACTAATATAGCTACAATTTTAATTATAAGATCGTTCATGTATACATTATATGACAACCATATACGTATTTGATGAAAAAATATTTCATTTGTCACATGTAATTGGTTTTCACATGTGACTTGTCATTTGCTACTACAACCAATTTAGTCACAAATGTCGTTTGTAACTAAAAACTAGTTACAAATCATAGTCACATGCAATAATATTTCTAGTAGTGAGCACTCGTCTCTTAATACCATGCTTGATGTTTCTTTTGTCCATTCCCAACACCTTTGTTGCTTCCCTATTACTCACCAATGACTGAGAGGATGCAACAAAGGTGCATACAATGTCCTTGGCCAAAACCAAATTAGAAGACTTTTGCCCTATCAAATGATTTACTAATCTAAAATAGAAGTTGTTGAATTATTGTTGGTTATGTTTCAATATTTTAGCATCATGCAAATAAGAAAGCAACATGGTAGTTATGAGGTCATGGGATAACATCTTTTCCATGATGGTATTTTGAACTACAATGTCATAACCTTTCAAGAAATCCATGATTAACATGGCTATGGTCCTTGTAGTAGTTGCAATGCATATGCAAGCTCTCCTTGGATCAATGCCATTCATTAACAAAAGATTAATACATTTTGAACATTTTCCACAAAACCCATCTCTTCTTTTCTTATATAATCGAGAGTCTTCCTCAACATGAGCTTCAACTTGTCAATGCTTGTGCTATTGCTACCAAGCACAAGAGTACTTTTGCTTTCTTTCTTTGCAAGCTATAAATTCTAGATCCTCATCGTCATGTTTTGGAGCATCCTCTAGATTAGTTGAAGGGTGTAGTGCATACTTTTGCTTATTCTTAAGGTTTCCCATCACATTTAGTAAACCCTAAATGAACACAAACAACTCAAGAACAAGTTGACCTTACTATCTATGTACCATCCTAGTTCAAAAACAACCTCCTACATGGTCAATCACAACATCGATTGATTAGAAGGACTCACACAAACTTAGTCAAAAAATCATTCTTCACAAACCAAGAATAGAACAACTTGATGAACTTGAAACCTATGTGCTTGAAAATTTTGTGCAAATGTAAATAACCCTAGATCAAAACATGAAGGTTAGGTAACAAGGAATAAGCTTACCTTGAATCAAGATGTAGTTGAAACAAGGGTTGTGAACTTACAACATGAGCTTCTGTGACCCGGTTTGAAATGTTTATGGTAGTAACCTTGGCTAGCAAAAGGATCTAATGGGCAAAGTTCCATGGCAAGCTTCTGCAGTCCATACTTGAATTGCACATGGTAAAAACCTTGGAAGGCATTAGGGAGCTTATGCAAGTCGAAAGAGTGATGGTGGCTTGTGAATCCAAAGCATTCAAGTTCGCAAAGCAATGAGGTTCAACACTAATGCTAACTACTTGAGACCTTGAAACAAAAGGAATAAAGAGAAGTCGAGACAACAAAAACTAAAATGTTCAAGAAACTAATGGGGAGTCAAGACACAAAACCCTAACCCTAATGCAAGTGAATGATTATGTTTCCATCCACATCCAATTTGGCAAATAGTAATAGGAAGTTGGGACACACGACACATGAACCCTAATGCATTTGGATGATTATGTTTTCATCCACCTCCAATCCCTTTTTTTTTTTTAAAATGGAATTCTTCATATGCTTCATAAGATTTTAATGGGGGTTTTACATGGGGGTTTTTTAAAAACATTATTTAGAAATTAAAGGTTTGTACTTAAAATATTCATCATATTTTCATTTGGGTTCATTCATTAAAATAATGATATTCATGAATCATGATATTCATATCATTTATGAACGTAAAATAATATCTTTATGTAAATATATATAAAGTACATTCTAGGTTCATTACATGTGTATGTGATGTTGAACATTTTTATTCAAATTTTCCTAATGTAGTGTTGTATATATAAGCCCAGATTTACCAATGACCTTAAATTTTATGTATCATTTTCCATGAAAATGCAACATTGCCTTCCTTTAAATGACAAAAAACATTTTTTCTTTTAGGAAATCTTTATAATTGTATGTTTTGAAGGTGATAAACACATTTAAATTCAAATAAAACACACCTAGCTAAGGGCAATTTAGGGCATGCTTCTATGTTTTTTTTTCATAGCCCTTTGGTTCATCCATATATGGTCTTCTATAAATTTGGAACATGAATGGTTAAGTTTAACACAAGATTAAAGATGAGTGAAATGAAAACAAATATTCAACTATAGACTTTCCACTACTTTATGACCATTAAAACAATTGGGAATCACACAAAATTCTTTGGGATGAAATTTCATTAAACATCATGCAACAAACCTAATTAAATTTTGACGTTTCAAACTTTTATAATGATATTTCAAAGTTGAAAATTGCAGAAATTAAAGATAGTCAAAATAGTCCTTAATGTATTCTGTGAATGCATCCATTTAGGAATATTTCATTTTTCGAAATGAAAATTTCAAAATTAATTAATTATTCCACGGACATGTGTTGAAATGGCCAAGGTACTATGGTAATAGTCGTGCAAAATATGTTTTTCATAGGGTAAATAACCATCATGATGGCATTGTAACACGAAATTAGGTCCCCACCCAAGTGTGAACGCTGGCTGATCTTGAGGTTTCTGTTGTTTTTATTAGCCGTCATCTTATTACAGCGCCCCATTACTACTACATGGAAGTGGGGGAAGAACAAAATGGAAAGGAGGCAGCTTGTGAAAAAAGCTAAGTAGAGAAGCTTAATGGGGAAGCAACAATAAGTTTTTCAGGCAGGCAAATAGGAAGAGAAGAAGAGGGAGGCCTGCGGAAGGAGAGCTTCAGGTCTAGAGTAGTGTGGCTGATTTTTGGGGAGAGATGTGTAGATCAGCACTAAAGATAACTAAGATAGGCAGATAGACAGAGAAGAACAAGGAGCTTAGAAGATTGCTAGTTGCTGATTTCTTCCGCTGCGTTAATGACTAGAGGATAGCTAGCTCTTGAATCTGGTGAGAGTTAGGTCGAAATTGAGGGTTGATGTTGTAGACAGGTGAAGCTTGGAAGGTGACTGATGCTCAGGAAGGTGCATGGATAGATAGCTTGAGCAGTTTGTTTTTGGAGCGCAATGTTTAGCTAAGTAGTTGTTAGTCTGCTGATGAACGTATTGGAAAAAGAGGAAGCTTATGCTCGCGGGGCATTTTGTAAATGAGGGCGTATGCAATCACACCTGTTGATGTTGTGTAAGCATCCATTATGTTTAAGTGAAGATTAGGGAGTGTGTGAGAACATTGTGAGGGGGAGAAAGAAAGAAGATCAGGAGTGTGGTTAGAATCAGGTTTTGCTGAGAATTCAACTCTGCATAGTTCGTTCAGGTGCTTGAGGTTGGTTGTAGAGTCTAGCACCCTCCTTTTTGGTTACAGCATTTCGTTAAAGGGGTTATATATGTGTCATTAATTATGATAATAATTAGTTCGATTCTTATTTGGGCATGCATATTAGATGAACTTTTTTACAAATGATTTTAACTTTTGCGAATTTATTATTTTAGGCCATTTAAAAAATTAATGTGAAAAGGTTGAAATTAAATACATACTTTTGAAAATAATTGTGGAAACAAGGAATTAAATTTAAAGCAAGCAAGGAAATAAAGTGATGCACCCTTCTAAGCTTTTCATGTTCTATTAGTGTAATCCTGTAATTTTGTTATAATGTTTACAAAACCTAAGATACAATGGACTTTACTCTTCATGACTAAAATTAGGGGACAAGATATTCAAAATGACCAAAACAATGTGACATATTTCATGTATATCTCTATCCTTTCAACTGTAAAAAGGAAGATGATTAATATAATTTTGAGGTTCAAGTGTAGCCAAAAAGAAGAGGGTCCTATAAAAACAGACAGCGCATACACTATCTGATGTGAACCCTGGCGTAGATCGATCTCACATCAGTTGATAGCTCAACAATCTCCAAGACTCAAACTGGCTTCCTGTTCTCCCTGATTCCTTAACGATTCACTGACCGACCGACCCAACGATGCAACAATTCAACAACACACATTTCCGGTCATGCATCTCTTCACTGATACAATTCCAAGGAAATTCTTCATTTCTTATCCACAGAATATGTACATCCTCGAGAGCTCAAGCAATTCTGGCCCTTAGAAGCTCTGATGCAAAAAGAAGAGGGTCCTAATGGTTCCTCACATATTGTTCTTCATTTTTCTTGATTCCTCTCATTCAGTTTAGCAACTAGAGCTCAACTACACATCAGACGTAGCGGAAAAGTCTCAAAACTCAGCTAAGCTCCTCTCACCAGCCTCCTAACTATCAGCTGCCTAACTCCCCAAACAAGAACTATTCTCCTTCCCAAAAAAAAACAGCCCTCCTGATCTTTTCTTCTCCTTTTCGTTGGCTCCTTCCAGAAGCTTCTCCCATACTCCAGTGTCGCCTCCCTCACGCTCCAAGCCGCCATTCTCCATAATTGCATTGCCGACCTCAGTCATAATTTGGAGCCGCCATTCAAGCTCCATACCCATTCAGTGCAGCCGTCATGCAAAATTCCTCAGTA
>Ga0116227_10006900_pt1 | contig 22642 bp, 23 predicted proteins | sample S1TSphgellanicum_FD_89693 | JGI IMG/M metagenome (GOLD analysis project Ga0116227, IMG submission 89693) | Host-associated microbial communities from peat moss isolated from Minnesota, USA - S1T2_Fb - Sphagnum magellanicum MG | ecosystem: Host-associated > Plants > Peat moss > Unclassified...
TTCAAGATGACGAGCTAAACAGTTTTCAGTAATATTCAGCTTAGCTCCCTGAAACCATTTGATGTTAGGTTCCTTAAAGTTCCACTCTAAAGTTTTGTCCCACTTTTTTCGCCATTGAAAGTTTTCGGCTATGCTATCCCAAAATTGCTCGGGTTGTTCAACGCTTTGTTTATATACTTCGTGGTATTCGTCGAACGATGATATTTTCAAATTCATTCTAATAGGTATGTTTGGTGCGGTTAAATTAGTGATTTATGTGCTATCTGTAAATTAAATTACGTAATTAAGTGTTATATTGCCATTGATTCACCGCGGGATATACCTAAATTACCTATGAATAAGTTTTGGTTATTGATACTTATGATGGTTATCTATATTTCCTGTGTTCAGCACAAAGAGAAAGATATTAAAACAGTTTTCATTGATGGTGGAGTACAAGATGAAGATGTTGAGACACTTAACGGGCCTGTAAAGGAAATTATGACGGGTGATTCTTTGAAATTAAAAAACTTTAACCACTTCTATTTCGACCGTAAGGGCAATATGCTACGGGCAAATGCTAAATATGTTGGGTACGACGATACGCTTTACCGGAAAGTTACCTACCAATCAAAATTCAATAAAGCCGGGAAGAAAATTGAAATGAGTGCCGATTATATAAACTACCCGGATAAATGCGGATGTAAAGGGAAACTAAAGTGGACTTTTGATGGTAAAGGTCATGTTACTGAATTTCTTTCAGACAAACACAGTTTCAATAGCTATATTAAATACAAATATGATCCTACCGGGCGTTTGCAATATAAGGAGAGTTGGGGAAAGTTAGTTGTACCGGACAGATACATATGTAGTTATGATACTAACAATAGGTTAACACAACTGGAGCATTATCAAATGGGTTGGGATAAAGAACCACCAACCGCTTTAGGTACAACAAATTTTAAATACCTTGATTTTGATTCACACAACAACTGGTTAATAAAGATAGCAGGCACCGATACCATTACCCGAAAAATCACCTATTATTAACCCTAAAAAAGAATTTTAAAATATTTACTTAACACTATTGTCTTATTCACCTAAATTCCTGATATTTGCAAACTCTTTCAAAAAGGGGTTTATTAAAAATTGATTTAGTCATGTCAAGAATTTGTGATTTAACAGGAAAGGGCTCTATGAATGGGTTCAACGTTTCTAACTCTAACGTTAAAACTAAACGTAGATTTTATCCTAACCTGCAAACAAAAAAGTTTTACATACCAGAAGAGGATAAATGGATTACTTTAAAAGTATCTACCGCTGCTATTAAAACCATCAGCAAGAACGGTATTACCGCTTGTATTAATAAATTTGTTAAAAAAGGATACATATAACATTTAGTTGTTTGTTATTGGGTTGCTGAGTTTTTGCTAATTCAGATATAAGTCAATAATAAAATAACCTAATAACTCAATAACCAACAAGGCAATGGCAAAAAAAGGCAACAGAGTTCAGGTAATATTAGAGTGTACAGAGCACAAAACCAGCGGTATGCCGGGTATGTCTCGTTACATCACTACCAAGAACAAAAAAAATACAACTGAGCGTTTAGAATTGAAAAAGTTCAACCCGGTTTTACGTAAAGTTACTGTTCACAAAGAGATCAAGTAATCACCAATTAATACGATAAAGAAATGGCAAAGAAAGTAGTTGCAACCCTGAACACTGGTAAGGGTAAAGAATATTCAAAAGTAATCACAATGACTAAATCACCTAAAACTGGTGCTTACTCATTCAAAGAAGTGATTTCACACAACGACGCTGTTAAAGATATAATTGCAGCAAGCAAAAATTAATATTTTTTATAGCCCAATAAAAAAGCCGTTCCGTTTTACAGGGAAGGGCTTTTTTTGTTAATTAGAATTTCAGAATGGGATTATTCGATTTTTTTAAGAAAAAGGAGAGCACCCCTCAAGAGCAGGAAGCACTTGATACCGGTTTAGAAAAAACCAAGGAGAACTTCTTTTCAAAGATCACCAAAGCTGTTGCCGGTAAAACTACCGTTGATGATGACGTGCTTGATGAACTGGAAGAGATACTGGTAACATCCGACGTGGGTGTGGCCACCACCTTAAAAATTATCGACCGGATACAGGCCCGCGTTGCCCGCGATAAATACCTCGGCACATCCGAGCTGCAAACCCTCCTTCGCGATGAAATTCAACAACTCCTATCCGAAAACAACAGCAACGATTTCCAAAGTTTTGAATACGGCAACCATAAGCCTTACGTAATTATGGTTGTTGGTGTTAATGGCGTAGGTAAAACTACTACCATTGGTAAACTGGCTCATAAGCTAAAACAAGCTGGTAACAGCGTAGTTTTAGGTGCTGCCGATACTTTCCGCGCCGCGGCTGTAGATCAGATCAAACTTTGGGGTGAGCGTGTTGGCGTTCGTGTTGTAGCGCAGCCAATGGGTTCCGATCCTGCTTCTGTAGCTTTCGATACCCTAAAATCAGGTGTGGCCAATGGCGATGATGTGGTAATTATCGATACCGCAGGCCGTTTGCACAACAAGGTAAACCTGATGAACGAACTGACCAAGATCAAAAATGTAATGCAAAAGGTGATCCCTGATGCGCCTCACGAAATTTTGCTGGTTCTGGATGCATCAACGGGCCAAAACGCCATCGAGCAATGCAAACAATTTACCCAGGCTACCGATGTTAATGCTTTAGCACTAACTAAATTAGATGGTACAGCTAAAGGTGGTGTGGTTATCGGAATATCAGATCAGTTTAAAATACCCGTTAAATACATAGGTGTTGGTGAGGCGATTAATGATCTGCAACTTTTTGATAGAAAAGGATTCGTTGATAGCTTATTTAAAAATTAACTTAGATTCCACCGATTTGAAGAAGTGATTTCACCGATTATCACAATGATTGAATGAAAGATTTTGAAAACGATGCACTTACTGAAAAGATAATTGGATGCTGTTTCGAAGTTCATCGCTCATTAGGCCCCGGATTTATTGAGAAAACTTACGCAAACGCATTACAATATCAACTACAAATTATTGGTTTATCATTTGTAGCCGAAAAAGAATTTAACGTCTATTTTAAAGATAAACAAGTAGGCAAATTTAGATGTGACTTGTTCATTGAAGAAAAGGTAATAGTCGAACTAAAATCAGTAACAGGATTTATTCCAAAGTTATTTCAAAGTCAATTATTATCTTATCTAAAAGCAAGCAATATAAAAACTGGATTACTCATTAACTTTGGTAATTCAAGTTGTGAAATAAAAAGATTGTCGATCTAAGGCATTCAAAAATCAATCACTGAATAATAAAGTAAACTCACCCTTAAAAAAATCGGTGAAATCACTTCCCAAAATCGGTGAAATCAAAACAATAGAATGAGAACAAAAGATATTATCAAGCCGCTACCATTGATCAAAAAGCCCCGTGTAAACGTGGTAACCCTCGGCTGCTCCAAAAATACGTACGACTCTGAAATACTGATGGGTCAGCTACGTGGCAACGCCTTTGATGTGGTGCACGAAAGTGGCGAGTTAAACAATAATGATATCATTGTGATCAACACCTGTGGCTTTATTGATAATGCCAAGCAGGAATCTATCGACACTATTCTACAATACAGCGAATTAAAAGAGCAAGGCAAAGTTGGCAAAGTTATCGTTACCGGATGTTTATCCGAGCGTTACAAACCTGAGCTCGAAGCCGAGATCACCAATGTTGATGCCTACTTCGGCACCAACGATCTGCAAAACCTGTTAACCAGCATAGGCGCAAATTATAAATACGAATTGCTTGGCGAGCGTTTATTAACCACACCATCGCACTTCGCCTACTTTAAAATATCCGAAGGCTGTAATCGCCCATGCTCATTCTGTGCCATCCCATTAATGCGTGGCAAACACCTGAGCACACCAATGGAGCAATTGGTTAAAGATGCCGAAAACTTAGCCAAAAACGGAACCAAAGAATTAGTAGTAATAGCCCAGGATTTAACCTATTACGGTTTAGACCTATACGGCAAACGTAACCTAGACGAGTTGTTACGTCGCCTGTCTGATGTAAACGGCATCGAGTGGATTCGCCTGCAATACGCCTACCCTTCCGGTTTCCCGATGGAAGTTTTGGATGTAATGAACGAGCGCAGCAACATCTGTAACTACATGGATATGCCGCTACAGCACATTACCGATAACATGTTAAAATCGATGCGTCGCGGTATCACCAAGCAAAAAACTATCGATATTGTGAACCAAATTCGCGATAAAGTGCCTGATATCGCCTTCCGTACAACGTTGATCACCGGGTACCCGGGCGAAACCCAGCGCGATTTTGAAGAAATGGCCGAATGGGTTGAGGAAACCAAATTCGACCGTTTGGGTTGCTTTACCTACTCGCACGAAGAAAAAACCCACGCTCACCAATTGGTTGATGATGTACCTGATGAAGTGAAACAGGAACGTGCCGATGCCATTATGGAAATTCAGCAAGGTATCTCATTCGATAAAAACCAGGAGCGCATTGGTAACACGTACAAAGTATTGATCGACAAAAAAGAAGGCAATTACTTTGTAGGCCGTACCGAATATGATTCACCCGAAGTGGATAATGAAGTACTGATTGATGCCAGCAAACACTACGCTACTGTAGGTAGTTTTGTAAACGTTAAGATAGACAGTGCTGAAGATTTTGACCTTTATGGACAAATTGTAAAATAATTTATAGCACACCGCTATTTGATTTATTGCTTATACATTTGCTGCCCATGGACCACGATTGTATTAACTACGCTCAAACCGGATACTTCTCCAAAACTATCATCAGTTACCTGGATAATGCCCCCGAATTAAAGCCGTTTTACGATCATCGTCCCGATATGGATGGCTTTAAACAACTCATCCAAACCAAAAAAACCACTTACGGCAGGCAGGTTTTAGCCGATGTTTTAAACGAACAGTATGCTAAGATATCGGATATCGGAGGTTTGATTTCGGATTTAACATCCGCGAATATTGAATCCCTTCGCAACGAGAGTACCTTTACCATTACTACTGGCCACCAGCTCAATATTTTTACCGGACCATTTTATTTTATTTTTAAGATAGCTTCCGCGATCAAATTGTGCAGGCAATTGAAAGCCGAGTTTCCGGATAAAAACTTTGTTCCGGTTTACTGGATGGCATCCGAAGATCACGATTTTGCCGAGATCAACCACACCAGCGCAGGCGGCAAAAAGATACAGTGGAATTTAGATGCTAAAGGAGCCATCGGTCGCCTCAGTACGAAAACTATCCGCGAAGCATTAAACCAATACAAAGGCGTTTTAGGCACACAAGGCAGTGCGCTTGAATTAGCCGAAATTGTAGAAACCGCTTATTCCAAATTCAATAACCTGGCCGATGCTACCCGTTACATGGTGAACGCGTTGTTTGCCGAATACGGTTTGGTAATTATTGACGCAGATGATACCCGTTTAAAACAACTCTTTGCTCAGATTATTGAGCAGGATATTATTGGTCAGCATAGTTTTAAAAACATATCGGGTAGTAATGCCGATCTGCAAAAATTGGGGATACATATCCAAGTTAATCCACGCGAAATCAATTTCTTTTATTTGATCGATGGTTTACGAGAGCGCATCGTATTTGAGAATAACATTTACGAAATCCTAAACTCGGATATCAAATTCACCGAAGCCGAACTTCGTGCCGAGATACAACAGCATCCCGAAAGGTTTAGCCCTAACGTAGCCATGCGCCCGCTTTACCAGGAAGTGATATTACCTAACCTGGCCTATATTGGCGGCGGCGGCGAGTTGGCTTACTGGTTTGAATTGAAAAGCAATTTCGATTTTTACGGTATTGATTTTCCAATTATTATACTACGTAATTCAGGGCTGATCGTAACCAAGCATACGGCAGATAAAATCAGTAAATTGGGTTTAACTACTACTGATCTGTTCAAAAGCGTTGATGAACTAAAAACCCAATGGGTTAAAAAACACAGCAATAATGATCTGACACTGAAAGCCGAATGGGAAGAATTACAATCTGTTTTCGAAAAGATCAAACAACATTCTTCGCAAATAGATGTAACATTGGCATCATCAACCGAAGCCATACAAGCGCGCCTTAAACACGCTATAGATAACCTGGAGCGTAAATACATCAAAGCCGAAAAACGAAACTACGATACACGCTTAACTCAAATAGACAGCGTAAAAGCTGATTTATTCCCCGGTGGTGGTTTGCAGGAGCGTAATGAAAATTTTGGGCTGTTCTATGTAAAATTTGGCAAGCAGTTAATTGCTGACTTGGTTGAGAAATTTGAACCTTTGGAGTTTAAGTTTAGCGTGTTGACGGAATAAAACAAAAGAGGCCGTCTTAGTATGGGACCAGCCTCTTTTATTTAATTTATTCGGGTAGTTGGTGGAGAACGTTTTCATACAGACGATTCTCAGAGCCCCACTTTATTTATGAGATAACTCTTTTAGTGAATAGTGTCAAATATAACAGGTATCTTAAAAATCTTTATAAGTGTAAATCGTAACTGTACTGGCTACAGTATTATCTAAAATAACTGGTGCTGGCCAAACATACCCGTGATATGTACTTGTGGCACACATATCATTTGCATTAGGAGTACCCATATCAATGTTTATATTATGATATATATCTCCCGACTCCCCGTATTGATTAATATAGTAAAACGTAACCTGATAGGTTCCATTAGGTAAAAACGCTAATGCCCATGTTTGATCATTACTACCATTGTAATTAAAATTTGAAGGATTAGCGTACACATAATAAGTTTGCAGTGTATTAACGTCATAAAAATCAATTTCCCAGTTTTGGTCACTTGGCGTAACCCAGGGGGCGCTTCCAAATGCAGGGTTGGCAACCATTCTGATATCTACATTTTGCGCCTTTACCAGGTTACTTGCAAAAAAAAGGCCGAAGAAAATTAATGCCAGTGGCATAAATAGTTTTTTGTTTTTCATAAATATTAGATTTTTTGTTGGGTTTATATATCAAAGCTAAGCTTCAATCAATGAGTTATAATATATCATCTTATCATAATATAATAATATATTATCAAAGCATTTAATGGCATAACATATGAGAATAGCGAAATCGATTTTCTTCTTAATACATTAAACTTTTACCTTTGAGAATATGATCATCTCCGAATCCACCCTCCGTACTTTCACACAAAACATCTTCCTGTCCATGGGCTGTAGCGAAGAACACGCGCAACTTGCCGCCGATGTTTTGATCCGGTCGGATATGCGGGGTATTGATTCGCACGGGGTGGCGCGGTTGAGTGGTTATGTTAGGCTATGGGAGAAGAAACGCATTAACCCAACACCCAACATTACCATTGTTCACGAAACTCCAACCACCGCAACCGTTGATGGTGATGCCGGTTTAGGATTGGTTGTAGCACCCTTCGCCATGAAGATTGCTATCGAAAAAGCAAAAACTTATGGCTCGGGATGGGTAGCAGTGCGCAATTCAAACCACTTTGGTATATCGGGCTATCACGCTTTGATGGCTGTTGAGCAGGATATGATAGGTTACGCTATGACGAATGCCAGCCCCTTGGTTGCACCAACTTTCAGTAACGAGCGCATGCTGGGCACCAACCCTATGTGTTACGCTTTCCCGGCAGGCAACTATCCACCGGTGGTGGTTGATATGGCTACATCAGCGGCAGCCAATGGCAAATTAGAAATAGCCCAACGCGCTGGCAAAGCCGTACCCGAAGGCTGGATCCAATCCGCCGACGGCTCTTTCACCACCGACCCACATGCCTTAAAAACCGGTGGTTCACTCCTCCCCTTAGGCAGTAATCGTGAGCATGGCAGTCATAAAGGATTCGGTTTAAGCGCTACAGTTGATATTTTATCAGCCGTATTATCCGGTGCCAATTATGGCCCATGGGTACCGCCATTCGTCTCGTTTTTAGATCCACCAAATGATCCTGTTGGTTTAGGTATTGGTCATTTTTTAGGTGCGATGCGGGTAGATGGTTTCCGTCCGGTTGATGAGTTTAAAAGCAATATGGATAACTGGATCAGTCGCTTTAAATCGGCTAGTAAAATTGATCCCGGTCAGGGCGTGATTATTCCCGGTGAACCGGAATTGGAAGCAGAAAAGGAACGTGCTGTAAGCGGCATTCCTCTGGTAGATGCTGTGGTTGCCGATTTGAATGAATTGGCGGATAGGTTTGGGATAGAAAAAATCCAATAAAAACGTCATTGCGAGGTACGAAGCAATCCCCGAATAGCAGAGCGGCTATGCATGTCGGCTCTGTAAGTTAGGGATTGCTTCGTACCTCGCAATGACGTGTGTAGAGTATTTGTTAATGTATTCCTCTGAATAACCTGCTCCAACGGATCTTGTGCAGGAAGCCGGCTTCATCATCCCAACTCATCCAAATGAACAGGGCTTTACCCACGATATGATCTTCGGGAACAAAACCCCAGAAACGGGAGTCTAAGGAATCGTGGCGGTTATCGCCCATCATCCAGTAGTAGTTCATTTTAAAAGTATAGGTGCTGGTTTTTGTACCGTTAATATATACCTCGCCATTTTTAACTTCTAATTTATTTCCCTCGTATATCTCGATAGCGCGGGCATATATCGGGAAGGTTAAGCTATCTAATTTAACTGTCCAGCCTTTTTTAGGAACGATGATCGGGCCATAATTATCTAAGTTCCAGTTATAGGTTGGGTATTTATCACCAAGTTTATATTTCGGGTTAAGTACAAAATCGCGGTTATCTAACGGGTAAACCGGGCCATATTGATCAGCACCTTTAGGTTTGATATTAGGCACAACCGATGTAACGTTCGAATAAGTTTTTAACGTAGCGGCTGCATCTTTGGTCATGGTGTACAAAGGGTTATTTTCGTACATGGTCATGTTCAAATCTTCGGCGGTTTTGGGGTTAAGCATTGAGCTTAAGGTTACGTTGTAATCAATCTGCTCTCCCGGTGGGTTTGGCATGGCTTTACCGTTTACATAAACCTGTGCATCAACAACGCTCAAAGTATCGCCGGGAGCACCCTGACAACGTTTGATATAGTTTTCGCGCTTATCAACCGGCCTGTTCAGTGGCGAATCGGCATCCATGGGGTAATTGAATACTACTACATCGCCCTTTTTAACATCGCTAAATCCCGGCAAACGGTAATATGGCAATTTAACACCATCCCAATAAGCTTTGGTATTTATTAATGGCATGGTGTGGTGCGCAAACGGGAAGGCGATGGGTGTCATCGGTGTGCGGGCACCATAATTAACTTTACTCACAAACAAAAAATCGCCCACTAACAGGGAGCGCTCCATTGATGGTGTTGGTATGGTGTAGGCCTCGATGAATAAGGTACGTATTAAAGTAGCGGCTACAACAGCAAATATGATGGCTTCTGTCCACTCACGACTGGCGGTTTTTTTTACAGACTTATCTCTCTTTTTCCAGAATTTCCAGTTCATTATCTTACTTACTTAAAACGTCAAAATTAAACATATCGGCGGCACTAAAAAATCCCTTTTTATGCTGTATCCATTCAGCGGCTAATACAGCACCCAATGCAAAACCATTCCGGTTATGCGCGGTATGCTTAAACTCTATACTATCCACTTCCGAATCATAGATCACCGTGTGGGTACCCGGTATGCTGTCAATCCTTAACGATTCTATCAGCACTTGGTTAGGTTTAACCACATCTTCAATGGCATTACCGCTTTCAGGTTCCAGCACATTCACCCATTCGGTTTTATTGCTGATGTTGTCGATAATACCTTCGGCGATGGTCATGGCTGTTCCGCTTGGCGAATCCAGCTTTTGGGTATGATGAATTTCTTCTACCTGCACTTCGTAGTACGGGTAGTTGTTCATCATTTTAGCTAAGATCTTATTCAGGTGAAAAAACACATTAACACCTACGCTAAAATTGGTGGCATATAATAAAGCATTATTTGTACTAATGCACTTATCCTTAATTTGCTGTAATTGGCCATACCAGCCCGTGGTACCGATAACAATAGGAACACCGGCCTCAAAGCATTTGCCAATATTACCTAAAACAGAATCGGGCGTGCTAAACTCAATGGCAACATCGGCTTGCTTCAGGTTCTCAACCGTCAGGTCTTCAAGGTTATTATAATCTATTTTCAGTACGATATCGTGTTTACGGTCGATGGCTATCTTCTCGATAATTTTGCCCATTTTTCCATATCCTAATAATGCTATTTTCATCTCAAAAAGAAGGTTACTTTTAATGAAGGGGTAAAGGTATAATTAAAATTTGAAGCATAAACAGGCCCGATACCCGGCGCACCCATTAATGATGGCGTTACCTTAAAGCTCAGGTTATTATCCATAGAGTACGAGTGCGTAAACTTGGCATCAACATAAGCATCGATAGCGTTTACACCCCATACCAGTACAAAACCAAAAATACTCAGATCGCGGTTACGCCTTAAATTGTCTTTATAATCGTAGATGGTTTGATCGCTTACGTTGGTTATGGGCGACCCCATATAATAAGGCAATGGTTCATCGCCCTGCCTGCCATGCGCCCGCCATTGCGATTCTTTTAAAAAAGCGTTATAATCCGATCCATTACTATAAATATTATATACCAATGCACCCAAACCTCCATAAATGAGAGGTAACCTCCACCATAAACCATGGCGGTTATAAATTTGCCCCAAACCGGGGAAAGAAAGTGAACGGATCACAGCCTTACGCGGACTATGCGTACTATCGGGACGGTAAACCTTTTCGGGCTTGATTTTTGGTTTAAACGGTTTTGATGTGACTGAATCGCGCTGAGCATTTAAAATATCAGTTTTACTACGCTGTTTGGTGGTATCGGCAATTTGAGCCTTAACACCAATAAAGGCGAATAAAAAGATAATTAAAAACAGGAATCTGCGCATGCTTACCAATCCAACATTTCAAGAATACGGCCTAAGTCGTTTTCTGATAAAAAAGGAATTTCGATAGCGCCTTTACCCTCCTGCCCCATTTTAACCTTAACACGGGTGCCAAAGCGGGAAGCAAGATCGTCTTGTATCTTTTGTACCTGGAACGATAGTCCGGCAGTTTTTTTCACTTCCTTTTTTTGCAATGAGGCTTGTATCTGGCGAGCCATTTCTTCAACCTTGCGGACAGATAAGCCACCCTGCAAAATTTGCTGATGGATGAACAGTTGATTAACCGGATCGGCTATAGAAATTAACGCTTTAGCGTGCCCCATCGTGATACGACCATCGCGTATAGAAGCTTGTATAGCAGGCGGCAGTTTTAACAAACGCAAGTAATTGGTAACAGTTGAGCGATTTTTACTCACGCGCTCGCCCAGTTCATCCTGCTTTAAACTGCACTCGTCAATCATCCGTTGGAAACTCAGGGCTACCTCAATAGCATTCAGGTTTTCACGCTGGATGTTTTCGATCAGTGCCATTTCCAGCATTTGCTGGTCGTTAGCTAAGCGGATATAGGCCGGTATAGTTTTTAAACCTGCCAGTTTTGATGCACGCAAACGGCGTTCGCCAGATATCAATTGATATTCGTGTGCGCTTACTTTACGTACGGTTATAGGTTGAATTAAGCCTTGAAGTTTGATAGAATCGGCAAGCTCCAATAAAGCCTGCTCATCAAACTCTGTACGGGGCTGGAACGGGTTTACCTCGATCTCGCTGATACGGATCTCGTTAACCGAGCCCATATCATTTACCTGCGGACTGGTTTCAACCTTGATATTAGCTTTGCCACTGCCGGTATCGTTATTACCGGTTGGCCTTGTATTCGGAATTACATCTGCAGAATCATTTAACAGTGCACTTAATCCTCTTCCTAATGCGTTTCTTTTTTCTGCACTCATTTATTCTATCGTTGCGGTATCTAAGTTGGTCTCGGTTTTAGTGAGGCCGTTGTTGCGGATAATCTCGCGGGCTAAATTCAAATAATTAATAGCTCCCTTACAGTTGGCATCGTGCATAATTACAGATAGACCAAAGCTTGGCGCTTCGCTTAAACGGGTATTACGCTGGATAATGGTTTCGAAAACCAGGTCTTCAAAATGCGTTTTAACCTCTTCAACTACTTGGTTGCTCAAACGTAAACGCACATCGTACATGGTTAATAAAATACCTTCTATCTCCAGCTTGGTATTCAAACGGTTTTGAACAATTTTAATGGTATTTAAGAGTTTGCCCAAACCCTCCAATGCGAAGTATTCACACTGTACCGGGATGATCACCGAATCGGCAGCGGATAAGGCGTTGATGGTAATTAAACCCAAGGATGGTGAGCAGTCGATGATGATAAAATCGTAATCATCACGAATTTTAGCCAAAACGGCGCGCATTTTATATTCGCGGTCGTCAAGGTTGATCATTTCTATTTCGGCACCTACCAGGTCGATATGAGCAGGTAGCAAGTCGAGATTGGGGGTATCTGTTTTCTGAATGGCATCGGCGGGGTGCACATCATTGATGATACACTCGTAAATACTATTTTTAATATTGCGCGGATCAAAACCAATACCCGATGTTGAGTTAGCCTGCGGATCGGCATCCACCAACAATGTTTTGAACTCCAATACAGCTAAGCAGGCAGCCAAATTGATAGATGATGTAGTTTTACCTACGCCCCCTTTTTGATTAGCTAAAGCAATAATTTTACTCATTTGTTATGTTATAATTTAATGCCCGGCAAAGCAGCCAGAGCTATATTAACGAACATTTATGTGTAACGATATAAAACACTTGTTAAATAAAGTTACATTGGTTTACAGCCCAAAATTGAAAACAAAAGCCGGAATATAATTTACAGGCAGAATTTTATAATTTCGTGGTGTTTAAACCGGGTTAAAGATACAAATTTAAACAATTCTGTAATCCACACCTAACACTAACTTACAAACAAAAAACATACATGGTAACTATCATTGCCGGTACCAACAGGCCCGGAAGCTCTACCCTAAAACTGGCAAAATATTACCAAAAAACATTAGCCCAAAAAGGTGTAGAAGCCGGTATATTATCCTTATCAGAACTACCTGATACCCTGATAGCCACCGACATGTTTGGTAAACGCAGCGAGGCTTTTGAACCCATACAACAACGTATAACCGCTACCGATAAATTCATTTTCATCATCCCCGAATACAACGGCAGCTTCCCCGGTGTGTTGAAGGTTTTTATTGATGCCTGTACCTTTCCGGATAGTTTTTATGATAAGAAGGCCGCGCTGGTTGGCCTGTCATCGGGCAGGTATGGAAACATCCGTGGTATTGAGCATTTTACAGGGATATGTAACTACATCAATTTACATGTAATGCCGCTTAAAATTCATATCACATCGGTTAAAGGTGAAATTGATGCGGATGGTAACCTATGTAATCCCGAAACGGTGAAATTTACCAATGAGCAGATGGACAAGTTTATTGCGTATTAAATTTACCCCGTAATCTGCCTTGCTACTAAAAACGCCGCTGCCGCTGCTAAGGCACCAATAACAACTACTTTAAACGCCCCGTTAACCGGATTTTGCCCGGTAACCTTACTCTTAAAATATCCAAAAACAAACAGGCATATCAAGGTAATACCACACGAATAGTAAAGCGCCATTTGCGAATTACTAATAAAAAAGTATGGCGATAGCGGGATGATACCCCCAACAATGTATGATAAACCTATAGTGATTGCGCTTTGCGTAGCACGGTTGGCTTCGGGTTTTTCAAGCCCAAGCTCGTAACGCATCATAAAATCAACCCATTTATCCTTGTCTTTAGCCATTTCATCAGCAACCTGGCGTTGCAGGGTTTCTGATAAGCCAAAATCGGCAAACACTTCCATTACTTCGGCCTTCTCCTGTTCGGGTACGCGTTCAACCTCATCGTATTCCCGTTTCAACTCCGAATCGTAATGATCGGCTTCTGTTTTACCAGCCAAAAAACCACCTAGTCCCATGGCAATGGAACCGGCCACTATTTCGGCAATGCCAGCCGTAACTACTATGGTTGATGAGTTAATGGCTCCGCTTAATCCGGCAGCTAATGCAAAAGGGACTGTTAACCCGTCGGACATGCCGATCACAATATCGCGAATGGTATCAGAACTTTTGAGGTGATGTTCGTGATGCATGGCTAAATGTAAGCAGGTTTATGAAATGCAGCAATAAATAAAACAGTTTAGTATTAGTCTTGATACGGTTCTTATCTTACAAACAAAAATCCATGCTATCGGTTATATCAAACTCAATGATAATTAACCGATGAAAAAGCAATTATTAGCTTTAATATACATAGCCGCGGTCGCGGCGGGTTGCGCGCAAAACAAACCTGCCGATACCAGCAAAACCAGTGTAGCCACCAGTATTGGTACTATTGAATTGCCTGCCCCACATGCTACAAAATCTACCACAGTGTATAGCGATGTAATTGGATGGGACAATAAAACACCCATAGCTCCCGCCGGCTTTAAAGTGAGTTTGTACGGAAATAACTTAACCAACCCGCGTAATATTTATGTGGGCCGTAATGGCGATGTTTTTGTATCCGAAGCAAATACCGAAATGGGTGCTGTGAAAAGGATAGGCGCATCTATTGTAGGTGCCACCAAATCGCAATACCTGGGTAAGAGTAAAAACGATATTATTTTATTCAGAGAGATCAATGGCAAGCCCACCAATATGGGCGTATTTTTAAGCGGCTTACACCAGCCTTATGGGATGCTGATTTGGCGTAACTGGTTTTATGTAGCTTGTACCGATGGTTTGTGGGCATACCCTTATTACCAGGGCGATACCAAAATTACCGGCGCAGGTAAAAAACTATTGGACCTTCCAGCCGGTGGCTATAATAACCACTGGACACGAAACATTGTGGTAAGTGGCGATAGCGCTCATATTTATGTATCGGTAGGCTCAGGAAGTAACGATGGCGAGCATGGTATGGATAACGAAAAACGACGAGCCTGCATTTTACAGATCAAACCCGATGGCACGCAGGAAAAAACATATGCCAGCGGTTTACGTAACCCTGCAGGTATAGCTATTAACCCATTCAATTACGAAGTTTGGGCATCGGTTAATGAGCGTGATGATCTGGGTGATGAATTGGTACCTGATTATTTAACGAGCGTTAAAGACAGTGCTTTTTACGGCTGGCCATATGCGTACTTTGGTCAGCACGAAGACCCAAACCACAAAGGCGAACGGCCGGATCTGGTAGCTAAAACCGTAGTTCCCGATGTATCTTTAGGGGCGCATACGGCATCGTTGGGTTTAACTTTTTATAAATCCAGAACCTTCCCCGTAAAATATTACCGTGGCGCTTTTGTTACCCAGCATGGATCGTGGAACAGCTCGAAACTGGTTGGTTACAAGGTTTTGTTTGTGCCTTTCACGCATGGTAAGCCCGGCAAACCCGAAGACTTTTTAACCGGCTTTATTGCCGATGCCGAAAAGCACCAGGTACATGGCCGACCGGTTGGTGTTGCTGTGGCTCAGGATGGTTCGCTACTAATAGCCGATGATACCTCAAACAGTATCTGGAAGGTGAGTGTAAATCCTTAATTACAATTATTTTTCGCGGTTTGCAAAGGCTATCTTTACGGCTTTAAATCTACTATGCTTTACAGGCCTTATTTATTGCTGATCCCGATTATTTTTCTTTGTTTAACATCCATCGCGCAAAAGCGTGATACAATCAAATCGGATACCAATAAGCATTTAAACGAGGTTACCATCAGGGGCTATCTTTCCGAAAGGCCATTATTGAGCATCCCGGCATCAGTTGGGGTTTTAAGTAATCAGCAATTGAGTTTGCAGCCGGGAAATTCGTTAGTTACAGCGGTTAATACCATTCCTGGTGTGCGGATGGAAGAGCGCTCGCCGGGGAGTTACCGGCTGGCCATTCGTGGTAGTTTACTACGATCACCATTTGGGGTGCGGGATGTGAAGATCTATTTTGATGAGATCCCCCTAACCGATGCCGGGGGCAATACTTACCTCAACGCCATTGATGTAAACAACATTTACAACATCGAGATTTTAAAAGGACCGGATGGCAGTTTGTTTGGAGCCAACTCGGGTGGAGTAATGCTCATCAATCCTATTAACAAACGCGCCGATAGTAACAAAGTATCCATTGGCATTAACGGAGGTTCGTATGGTTTGTTTCATCAGTATGCTTCGGTTCAAAACAAAGCAGGTAATAATCTTTTAAACATCAGCGAAGCTTATCAACGAGCTGATGGCTTTAGGCAGAATAGCGCCATGGAACGCAAATATGTGCAGTTGATTGATCAGTTGAATTACGGACAGGATAATAAAGTACGAGCCATCGGTTTTTACTCGGATATGAATTATCAAACGCCGGGGGGCTTAACGCTGGCGCAATTTGAAGCCGATCCATCCTCGGCAAGGTTGGGGACAAAAGCAACGCCATCCGCACAGGATCTGAAAGCGGCTATTTATAGTAAAATGCTTTTTGGTGGTTTAGTTAACGATGCGCGTGTGAGCAACAATTTGCGCAATGTGGTTACCGTGTTTGGTACTCATGTTGATTTTACCAACCCATCGTTCACCACTTATGAGCATCGCGACGAAAATACTATTGGCGCACGTACCTATTTTGAGTTATCGGGCACACCTAAAACCAACTTCAATTGGAAAGCGGATTTGGGCGGCGAGTGGCAGCAAACCAATTCGGATATCAACAATAATGATAACAATTTGGGTAATCCCGGTAACCCGCAAACGCACGATCTGATCCATACTACGCAGAGCTTTGTCTTCGCACGCTTTGAAGCGCATATCCTGAAAAAGCTGAATGTAGAGGCGGCGTTAAGTTTAAACAATTACCAATACCAGTTTAAAGGCATTTACCCGGTTGCCCAAACCGATTTTGTTAAACGGCCTTTTGATGCTGAATTGATGCCGAGGATAGCCCTATCCTATAACTTAAGTAATGATTTTATCTGGAGGGCATCGATGAGTCGTGGATACTCCACCCCTACTACAGGCGAGGTGAGACCTACCGATCATATTATTAACCCATCCTTACAAGCCCAGGATGGTTATAATTACGAAACCGGATTCAGCCTTCGCGATAAAGATGAGCGCTTTTTACTGGATGCTTCTGTGTTTTATTACCGGTTGAACAATGCTATTATTCAACTGCAACATGCCGATGGCAGTACCTATTATACCAACGCGGGTGGCACTAACCAACCCGGATTGGAAGTTTACTTTACAGGATGGCTGGTTAAGCAAGGCTCAGCTGGCTTTGTTAAAGGCTTGCAGTTTAACCAGAGTTACAGCTACAATAAATTCACCTTCAGGGATTACAGTAATGCTACTACCAATTTTTCGGGTAACGATCTGACCGGGGTGCCACGGCAAAATGTGGTAAGCAGTTTATACGTTTTGCTGCCACAGCGTTTGTATGCGTTTACACAATACAGCTTTACCGGTAAGGCACCGCTGGATGATGCCAATACGGTTTATGCCGGAGCTTACCATTTATTAGAAGCTAAAATTGGCTGGCGCATTTTGTGTGGCAAAACATTATTAGAATTGTACGCTGGTGCCGATAATTTATTAAACCAGCATTACAGTTTAGGTAATGATTTGAATGCCGCGGCGGCACGATATTATAATCCCGCGGCTTTAAGGAACTATTTTGGTGGGGTTAATGTGAGGTTGTAGCTATCAACCAATGTCATTTCGAAACGATAGTGAGAAATATTTTGCGCCGGACGAGTCTACAGCAGACATATCGCACGAAAAAGATTTCTCCTCGTACCTCGTTCGAAATGACAGTTTTTTTTATGACATGGTGGATATTTTACACCGAAAACTTGATCCAACCCTCACCTTCATATCCAAAAATGAATTGTTTAGGATTGATGATCTCGGCAAGGATCTCGATAGAATCCACTATTCTTGGACCGGAGCGGTTGAAGTATTGGTTGCCATCGGCAATGTATAGGCGGTTACTTTTTACGGCTTTCAGTTCATCAAATCCTGGCAAGGCTAATAAAATGTTCATCTCTTTCATGGTGCGCTCAATGGAGAAACCGCAGGGCATTACTACAATAACATCCGGGTCTTGCAGCCGGATATCATCCCAATCAACAAAGGGTGAGTGTTTGCCGTTTTCGGTTAAGATGGATCTGCCACCTGCAATATCAACCAGTTCGGGTGTCCAGTTGCCGGCCAGCATTAAGGGTTCTATCCACTCGATACAGGCAACAGTAGGTTTATCGGTAATGAATTTGAGTTTGTGACGGATAATATCGATGCGTTCTTCAAGGCGCTCGAGCAGCAATTCACCTTCTGCTTTTACATTAAGCTCGGCGGCTATGCGTTTAATATCGGCAAAAATATCTGTAAGGGTATTTGGCTCTAAGGATATGATGCTGGCATCTTTATCCAACAGGTTTTCTAAAGCTTCTTCCACATCCTTCAAACTTACGGCGCAAACTTCGCATTGTGTTTGGGTGATCACTACATCGGGGTTAAGGCTTTTGATGAGGTCCTTATCTATGGTATAGATCGATAAGGCATCAGTCAAAATTTCTTTTACCTGATCATCTATTTGTTTACTGCTTGAGCCGGGGATAAATTTAGCTTCGGAGCAGATGGGTAATTTTTTTACAGTTTCAGGATAGTCGCACTCGTGCGAGCGGCCTACCAGGTTTTGTTCAAGGCCCAGTGCGCAAATGATCTCGGTAGCGGCGGGTAAAAGCGAAATGATCTTTTGTTGTGTCATTATTGGGTGCAAATGTACAAATCTGCATCAAGCTATCTTAATCCCATTATAAACTGTTTACCTTTGGGTGATGCTATTTATCACCTTTATAATAGGGCTGGCGGTAAACTTTGTGGGCTACATACCGCCCGGCAATATCAATTTAACGCTGGTGCAAATTGCTATTAACCGTGGTTTAAAGCAAGCGCTATATTTTATTTCGGCGTTTTCGTTTATCGAGTTCTTTTTTACCTGGTTTATTATTCACGCGGCCGATTGGCTAACCGGTGAGCTAAAGCTGGATACTATTATTGATTGGGTGATGATCGTGCTCTTCTCGGCATTGGCCATTATAACCTGGCTTAACCGCAAAAAACCACCAACGGCTGATTATTCTAAATACGACAGTCTGAAATACGGCATCGTTCTGGGTTTTGTTAATCCGATGCAAATACCATTCTGGATGATTTGCGGAACGTATTTATTGGCTCATGGCTGGATCTTGACGGGAACGTTTCCGCTTATCCTGTTTAGTTTGGGATCGGCTGCGGGAGCTTTTTTATGCTTATTTGTTTACTCGCGAATGGCGAAATATATACAGCGCAAGTTTGAGCTGAGTACTCAGGCTATTAATACCTGTATTGCGGTTTTATTTTTCGCTTTCGCGTTATACCATATTGTTAAGCAAGTACTTCTTTTGCTTTCGCGATAGTGCGGGCATCCAGCGGAAGCGACACATAAAATTTACTACCCTTATTCTCTTTACTCTCCATCCAGATACGGCCTTTGTTGAGCTCAATAAAATCGCGGCAGATCTTTAAGCCGATACCGGTACCTTTTTCGTTGGCGGTGCCCAGGGTAGTATGTGATGTGAACGAGAAAATCTTAGCCTGATCTTTCTCTTTGATTCCGATGCCGGTATCTTCTACACAAATCACGATCTGGCCATCTTTGGTATAGCTGCTAATGCGGATAGTACCATTATCCGGTGTGAATTTGATAGCATTAGAGATAAGATTACGGAGCACGATCTTGATCATTTCCATATCCGCATAAACCAGTGTATCGGGTTCGATAGCATTTTGAATGCTGATATCTTTTTTATCGACGAGCGAAATCAGATTTTTCAAATTCTCTTCGATAAGCGTGCGCAGATCAAAAGCCAAAGGACTATAGTTGAAACCCTGTAATTGATTTTTGGACCAGATGAGCAGGTTATCCAGCAACTCTAGCGTATGCATAATGCTGCTTTTTACTGCCGGGGTTAATATCGACATTTCGGCATTGTTCATTTCGCCGGCCTCCCACAGGTTGAGCAAGCCAACTACCTGGGTTATAGGGCTGCGCAAATCGTGCGAGATGACGGAGAAAAGTTTATCCTTAACCAGGTTATTATTTTCGAGCACCTGGTTTTGCTGGTTAATGATCTTGTTTTTATCCTTCACCTGGTTATTGATACGGAACAAGTACACCGCTCCTACCAGAATAATAACGAAACCAATAACCAGCACAACCTCAATAGTATGCTGCTGACTAATGGTAGCCTCGCTTTTCTCCTCTTCGGTTTTCAGGCGCTGGTTTTCGGCGATACGCTTTTGTGAGTCGAATTTGATCTGATAAAGTGCCACCTGCTGGTTTTTGTTTACGTTAATCAAACTATCATCTAAACGGGCATATTGCGAGTAGTTTTTGAGTGCCGATTTATAATCACCTTTTACAGAATCGAGCAGGTAAAGATTGTAATAATTTTGGCTTAAATATTCGGCGTTACCCAGGCTATTGGCAATAATCGAGCTTTGATTAAACAATTGCCTGGCCTTATCATACTGGCTAAGTTTATAATAAATTTTGCCCTGCAGGATGTAGATATTAGCCAGATCGCGCGGTTTAAAGTTGTTGCTGGTTTTGTGTATGGCCAGCACCTGATCACAATAATCCATAGCTTGTTCATATTTGCCTTCTTTAATACAAACAGATGCAAGGTTAGAATACGCCGCCACAATATCATTTAACAGGTTGTACTTTGTAGCGAGGTTGAGTGATTGGGTATAATAATCTTTTGCCTTGTTGAGCTGGCCAAGTCCTTCGTGAGCATTGCCAATATTACCCAATATGGTACTTTTTACTGTTGGGTTGTTTGATGATCTGGCCTCGTCGTACGCTTGCAGCAGGTAATAAAGTTCCTGGTGATGATCTTTGATCACACCATAGTAATAGCCCATATTGTTTAACACTTTGGCACTGTTAAGCTTATCGCCAAGAGATACAAACGTACTAAGCGATTTATTAAAGTAATCGAGCGCGGTAGGATTGGCATTATCAGCCAGGTAACCAAGGCCCAGGTTTTTGTACGCGAAGGCTTGTCCGCGGGCATAGTTTAATTCGGAAGCAAGTTTTAAAGCTTCGGAACCATATAACCTAAGATAACTTAGCTTGGTATTGTAATAACTGAGGGAGAGTTTATTGAGGATATTAACCCGATCTGTATCTGGATTGGGATGCGCCCGGAGAACTTTTTGCAGGCTATCGATATCGTGTTGCTGGCTATAGATTAGTTGGTATGGATATAGGGTTATAAAGGCAACAAACGCGCTCATACAAAGCGCGCGCACGGATATAAGATCAATTAAGCCAATGGTTTTCAATACAATTTAAATTAGACATTTATACGGTAAATTTCACCGTTTGGTTACATGCCCTTTAAAGTGAGTTAATAAAGAGGAAGATAGGATTTTTATTCGGAAGCAGAAATTTGCTGTTCATCGTTTTGTTTAAGCAGGCGGATCACCTGTACAAAACGGTGTTTGTAACGATCATCCATATTGCTGATGGTAACGCCATGCTCTTTACCCGATGTGGAATGGATAAAGGTTACGCCACTTTCTTCGTTGCTCATCATGATAGCGATGTGACCTACACGACGGCTGCGTTTGCTGGTACCGGTAAACAGAATGATATCGCCGGGTTTAGCATCAACCAGTTTTATTTTTTCGCCTACGCTGATAAACTCGCATGAAGAACGCGGAACATTGAAATTGAAGTTTTTGAAAACGTAACTTACAAAGCCGGAGCAATCAAAACCATGCTCAGGGTTTGAAGATGCGGAGCGGTAACGTGTACCAATTAATGTTTGTGCAAAACCAAGCAGATCATCGGCAGAAACATCGTTAGAAATGAGGTTGGTATTATCGATTTTTGACTTGTGCGACCTTTTAATTTTACCCGCGTACGAATTGCCCGCGAACAGCAACGCGCCGCATAAAAAAACCATGCCAAAAATTACAAGAGACTTTTTCATTTTGCATCGGCAAGATAGAGACTAATCTTATTTCAACATAGCCCTCAAAGTATCAATGTTTCCACAAAAAAGCGTACTTATTAACATTATCTTGCATTACAGTAATTATTTTTAAGAATATTACAATAACCAAGTTACCAAACATCGGAAATTTATCAAAATTATAATTATCAACAAATCAAGCAGTTAACTTAAAAGCAATAGATTATCAAAATGTGGATAACTACCGAAAAAGGACCTGTACGTCAGTATTTTTTATATGATTGAGATAGTTTAATTTAGCGGAAAAGTTGAGCATAGTATAGTAAAAAGGCCAATAATTAATTTACTGGATATTTTAATATACACAAAATTCAACTCAAAAAAAATATAATACTGTTTTAACCCCCTAATTTAAAACTATGAAAAAACCTTTACTCGGTTTGTTATTGGTGTTGCCGTTCCTTGTTTCGGCTCAGCAAAAAACCAAATCAAAAACTTTGGTGACTCAAAAACAAGAAGACATTGTTTATAGCAGTCCACTCTCACTACAAATTGAAGCCGGAA
>Ga0116227_10006901_pt1 | contig 22637 bp, 8 predicted proteins | sample S1TSphgellanicum_FD_89693 | JGI IMG/M metagenome (GOLD analysis project Ga0116227, IMG submission 89693) | Host-associated microbial communities from peat moss isolated from Minnesota, USA - S1T2_Fb - Sphagnum magellanicum MG | ecosystem: Host-associated > Plants > Peat moss > Unclassified...
ATACAAAAATAACTTTAAATATTGATAATGATATCGCTATTGGAAATCCTAACAATAGAATACATATAGATACTGATTCTAATTATATTACTACTAATTTTTATAGTCAAAATAAATTTACGCAAGCTTCTAGATTTGTAGAAGGTTTCGTAAAAAGAGATTTAATGTTAAATACAAATTATGATCCAAATTCTAAATTAGAAAATGATGATTATGATTCTAAATATTATTTAATTGGTCTCGATCCTAGCGTTACTGCTAATTCTTTACCTTCTGGATCCAATAAAAATCCTCCTTTTATGGAACAAAGGGAAATGATCTATGAATTTCAATATACTTCTAATGTTAATAATGATCTTCTAGAAAGTGCTGTTTATAGTAATACATCTACTGTCCCTACTTCTTATACTTTACCTAATCGTAGAAAAAGTCGAGCAGATACACTTAGTTTGACTTTGCTCTCTCCTAATTATTTAATGGAAACAGTTAAAGGTACTGTAGTAGATATTTTTGGAAATATTTTAGATTTAAATCGTAATCCTATACCAGTAGGTCAAGGGCAAAATACAATTAATACTAAGACAAGTACTAATAAAGTTACTTCTTTTCAATCTATTAAAGCTCTTGAAAGAAAAAGTTTAGCTTATCATTTTGAATTAAATGCTAGAAAAGATTTAACAGGTAATAATGGACAACTAGTTATTCCTGATATTAATTCTAATGCAGATTATGCCAGAAATAGAAGTCGCTTCTTCTTAGATATTGATAAAGAAGGTCAATTTAAACTTAATGTTCCAGCAAGTAGTTCAACAGGTAATATACCTTTATTAGTAAGATATGAGAATTATTCATCTTTTGGTCCAGAAGATAATAATAATCCAGATAAATTAATTTACAGAAGTGATAATTTAGATATTTTTCAAGATTCTTTTGCTGCTCCTGCGTTTGATATAGATACAGGTACTTTTTCGACTAGTAGAGGCTCTATTCAAATATTAGATAATGGAGCTCCAGCAACACCTATTGACAGAATTACAGGAGTAAATATAAATCATGGCACAGCTTATCATGATATACTTTCTGCATGTTACGTTCATCAAAAATTAGATTTTATAAATTATATTATGGATAAAAGTAATCCTTTGGTGGCACAAAATGCACAAATTGAACCTTTAGTAATCGCTAGTGGATCAATTAATGTTACTCCTGGTAGTCCAGACGCAGATGGTGGCGGAATGAGTGGCTCAGTTAATTTTGATGGACAAATAGATGTGAATATAGGTTGTAATGATGTAGATCGTCAATCGCTACATCTTGACACGGCTGGCTCAATCGTGACAACACTCGGGCGAGATGTCTCCAATCAAAGCGCCATGATTTCAATGGATGGAGATTTATTTTTGCAGGTTGGAGGTATGGGAGTCTCAACGGATAGTAGATTTGTTAAACAAAATAATGGACAAATTGGTGCTATTGTTGACATTCGTGTGTTCGACAACGGCTTAAGAGCAACTATGATTAGAGTTGATGAGAATGGCGTTACTATTATGACTCCTGGAAATTTATTTTTACACTCAAGCCAGAATATGAGGATATCTTCTGATGCTGATATAGATATTTCTTGTGAAACGTTAACGGTTCAAGGAAGAGCTGTCATGAAAAATTTTGGAGGCTCAATATAAAAAAATATGTCAAAACAAAGCAAGAATTTTTGGATGAAGTTAATTTTATATGGCAATCTGAATGGAATATTATAGAGAAGGGGTTAAAAAATGAATCTTAATTTAAAAAATAGATTACAATTAACAGCTGAAGAAGCAGAATTTCAAGGAATGACTAAATTAGCTAGTGCAATTACAGAGAGTTTATCTACAGAGACAAAATCTAGTTCTTATGATGATTTACAAGATCATATTCATAAAGATTTATGGAAGGTAGCGACTAAATTATTATCTTATTATGATTTAGATAGTATTGATGTAGAATTTTTGGATAAAACTTTAGTTTCTTGGGCGAGTAAAATAAGTGATGATTTAGAGAAAGCTTTAGGAGTTTCTCATATAGTTAAAGTTTCTTCTGAAGAAAAAGTTCCTGGGGAGCAATAAATTTTAAATTTTAATGGTATATAAATAATTATGCCATGTGAACCGTTGAACATATCTTTACCTACTGGACCAAGTGGACCACCTATTTCAGGTTTTGGCGTACCATTTTCTATTGGTTTACCAAATATTAATCCATTTCCTGCGGGATTTCCTGAAGATCTGCTTGATATTTTAAATTCTTTACAATTATTGCTTCCTTCGGGACCTCTTCTTCCTCCTTTAAATTTAAATTTTGGTAAAGACATTTTTGATGCTATCATGAAATTGCTGGATCAATTTATGCCATTTTTAATGTTGTATAAATTTTTCCTTGCTATATTAAATATAATTGTTTGTATTATTGAAGTTATTTGTGCTATTCCTAATCCCTTTAAATTAATTCCTGTTGTTATTAAATTATTTACACAATGTATTCCTGCTTTTCTTTTGTTATTTCCGATATTTGCAATTATTATAATGATAATATCTTTGATATTATTATTGATTGCTTTGATTGAGTATATTATAGAGAAAATTATTGCTTTAGTTCTTCTTTTGTTAAGAAATATTTTAGCATTAATTAATGCTTTTCAGGAATTTAACGTTAATTCTGTGATTGCTATTGCTCAAAAGATAGGTGCATCGCTTTGTATTTTTCAAAATTTATTTGTTTTGCTTGCTATTTTCAATGTAATTATTCAAGTAATCAAAGATATATTGAGTCTTTCATTTGCTATACCACCTTGTGAGGACAATAATCCAGCTAGTTGTTGTACATCAGATGTATGTCCAAGCATAGCTAAAGATCCATTTACAGCTTCAACAGGAACATTATTATACTTAAATGGAGCTGGAGTAACTTTGCCTAATGTTCCTGCGCCTTTTAATTCTATTTCTGTTAGATCAGAAAGTTGGCAGCTTTACGATTTAAATCAAAATATTTCATCTACAGAAACATTTTCTAATGTGTATAATGCATTTGATGTAACTCCGGATCCTACTACATATCCTGGACCATACTATAAGCAGGTCTTTTTTCCAACTAGTTCTACATTTAATGCAAACACACCTGCAAATCAGGCTGCGTACACAGTAAACATGAGATTATTTTATAATCCTGTAGAATTTGGAAGAAAAGGATTAGCCAGATATATTAGAATAAATAATTGTGTAGTTTTATCTACGCCTACGCCAACATATTCTGATTATAATAATAATGCTCAATCTGTACCAACAGGAGTTGTTAATTTAGCAGGTGGATTAGTATTTGAGGATGACGGTAAGACAGCAATTAGTGGATATGCTCCTGATGGAGTGACTGCAATTTCTGATCAAGGAACATTGGGAACATTTTTACATAAGCCAACTGTTAACTCTGCATCTCCAACATTGTCTCCAAGTGATGGATATACTTTTAATGGTAATGTAGAATATACATTTACGCCAAATGCTCCAATATTGATGTCTGCAAATTTGATTACTTTAGGATGTATACCTTCTGTAGCTATTCCGAAGAACTTTGTTAATACGATGTTAGCAGGAAATATAGCTGTTAAAACTGCGGATTTGAATAATATTATTAATGGTCCTAATTTCCCACAACCAGATGTAGCTCAACAATGTTTAACAAATGCATTGAATACATTAAGAACAAATATTACAACAGCTGGAGCAACAGAATTTCAGAGTACGGCGACAGCATGTATGCAAACATTATTAAATCAAGCTAATGCTGCTTTGGCTTCTTTAGTTCAGGTTGGATTTGAGCCATGTCAATCAACATTTACAATTAGTCCAGCGGTTCAATTTACAACTCAACCTATTACAATACAGGTGAGTTTGAATGAAAATAATGGTTTACCTTTAACAAAAGGAATTACTAGTAATATTGCTGCTTCATTGGCACCAATGCTGAAAGCATATCCAACTTTTGGTTCGGCATCAGAATTCGTTTATGATGGATATCAATACTTTAATTCTCAAATTACTAGTCCAATAGCTGGTTCGGGAGAAGTAATGGTTTCGTTTGATAACAATATATTTTGTAAAAATGATACTAGTATTCCAGAGCACACATTACAGGTACAGAATTATCAATTTGTTTACACACCAAGTCAAGGTCAGATTGTACCAATTGGTAATGATATTGCGGTTGGTGATAGGTCGGGTGGTAATCCAGAACGTGATATTTCAGATTTGGCTAAGGATGGTAATTAATGTCAATATCTGCAGCTCCGAATCAGCTTAATTATAATGATGATCAAAATTTTGATATTAATATAGATGATATTTATAATGATTTTATTACAGCTATTGATAATATTAGAAGTTATACTAATACATCTGCGATTAGTGATGGAGATGCTACTTCAGCATTTAAATTAGGAGATCCTACTTTAGCTTCTTTGAAGCAGCAGACATTAGTTAATTCTACTTTGCAAGAAAGCAGGTGTCATGCTTTTTTTAGAATTATAGGATTTCCTGTTATTTCTAGTAGTTTTAATTTATACAATCCTGGTTTTGATATTATTTATGATAGTACTAGAAATATAGGAGCAGCTGTAAGTGGAACAAAATTAAGTATTGCTTCTAATCCTATTAGTGGTTTTCGTAATTTATCTTTGCAGAGAGAGGATTATTTTTCTAGTATATTAAATGTTTTTAGTGTTCCTCAGGCGATAGATGCTGGAGCATTAGCTTTATCAGTTACTGCTAGGCTGACTAACGTTACTCCATTTAGTATACCAACAATAAATAATCCTAATGGATTTGATATGACAATATCAGATCAGCAATATAAAGCAGATTTAACTTCTAATGGACCTATAAATCCAACTAATTTAACTGCTTATGTTGATGTAAATGGAAATAATCCTAGTATTTCTAATTTATTTCCTCAGAGGACTCATTTAATACCACCATTTCAAGTAGATCCAGTAATTGATTTTACAGTTAATGATGCTTCAAGATTAATTGCAGTACCATTTGCTCCAAATAAAAGCTATTTAATGGTAAAAGATGGTGTTTTTGTTAACAGGCCTATAATTGAACAGGTTATTACAGATAGGTTGACATTAGGTTATCAAGAAGATACATTGGGAGCCAATGCACAATCTTTGATTAATTTTGTTAAGAATAATGCAGCCATTCAAGATAATAGTATTGTTACTAAGGTTAATAATGGTGTCTATCAATTATCAGAACAATTTCAATTTGCAAAATTTGTTAATATAATTAGAACAATGATTAATGCATTAGTATCTGCTCAGCAAATTATTAAGCAGAATGAGGCTCAATATTATTGGATACCTGTACCTTCAGTTAATGGACCAGAGGGGGGATCAACTGTTCAGGGTGTGTTTTATTCGACTAATGTGCCAAATTCTTTTTATACGATGGATGATCAAGCTATTATAAATGCACAAATTAAAGTTACTTTAAATCAGATTAACACACAAGTTGCGCAAATATCTGGAACTCCTGATCGTGGTGGATTTTCATTTGATAATTTCAAAACAACATTTGGACCAGATACTTCTAGTGCTTTGGGAGATATTAGTACACAATCTTTAGAAAAGTTAGTAAGCATTAGAAATACAAATTTAACAAAAGCAAATCAAGCATTACGTACAGTAGAAATTATTATGGGAGAATTTAGTGGATTAGGTTTATGTGATATAATTGCTGTTATGGGTGCATTGTATATTATGCCAGTTAATTCTTTATTAGGATTTTTAGATTCGGATGCTTTAGTCAGGGCAAACAATGCGATAGGGCTAGACACTTATTCTAGTGCTGGAATAAAGCAAGCTATGTCAGATTTAACTAGTAATGTTGCAGATTTTTATAGTTTGATGGATGATTTATATCTTGGGGCAATTGAAAATAATGAGCAATAAAATAACATTAAATCAGGGATTATATGTCTTTTGATTTAAAAATTAGCTCGATGGATTTGGTTATTAATTCTACTGGAGATTTGCAGCAGGTTGTTGATACAGAAAAATTAATTCAAGATATATTAAAAATTTGTTTAACAGAGGTTGGAACTAATGTGCTTCAGCCATGGTATGGTTCTTTTTTGTCTAGAACTGTAATTGGGAGTGCGCAGCAAACCAACATGTTAGTTCAGGTTGCTCAGTCTCAATTAGGAACGGCTTTGGGTAATTTGCAGCAATTACAGCAGATACAAGTAAAATCACTTCAAAATGTAAGTGCCGATGAGCAGATTAGTGCAATTTCTAATATATCTGTAACAAGAAATCAAATTGATCCTAGATTATTTAGTGTAAAATTATCAATTTTAACTAAAGGACTAAAACCAATTACTACAGCATTTAATGTTAATACGATATGAATAATTTCTGAGGATAAATGGTAACGATTAGATCAGTAAATGAAATTATACAAAGTTTGCAGGATTTTTTTAGATTAGTTCAACCCAATCTTGATACGAAACCTGGTACTGTTGCTCGAGATTTATTTATAGAAGGTCCTGCTAGTCAAATTTCTTTATTATATGATGAGTTATCTGGTGTCAGTAGTCAACAATCTTTAAGATTAGTCATTGGGTCTGATTTAGATAGACTAGCTAAAAATTTTGGAATAATTAGAAAACAATCTACTCCTGCTACTGGAACAGCATTATTAACATTTACCAGTATTCCTGCTAATATAGCTATAAATCAAGGAGACCTTGTTATTGCTAATAATGGAATTTCTTTTGCTGTTACTGCAGGAATAGCTATTACTCCAGCTAATTCAAATTTTTATAAATCAGTTGCTAGTAAATTTAGTAGTCAATTAAGTACAGCTGGGATTACTGATCAATATGCGGTTCAGGTTACTGTAATTGCTACTTCTGCAGGTTCTTCTGGAAATATTGGAATTTATTCTTTGACACGTAGTACAAATACTAGTGTAAGTAATGTAACAAATGTAGTTGCTTTTTCTGGTGGAACGGATCAAGAGAGTGATGCTTCTTTTAGAAATCGTGTACTTTCTTCGTTTACTGGATCTAGTGTAGGAACTGCTTTAGGATATTTAAATGTTGCTTTAGGAGTTAGTGGTGTTTCTGACGCATATGTTGTTGGACCTGGCGATGTTTTAATGACAAGAGATGGAACTATCGTAGAAACTATTAATGGAACTCCAACGATTGTTTCGGAAGGTTCTGGAGGAAAAGTTGATATTATTGTTTTAGGATCTAATTTAACACAAGCAACAGATAGTTATATTTATATAGATCAAAGCAATAGTAATGATCCAACAAATGCTAAAAATAATGTTGTTTTAGGTCAAATAGCAGCTGATGCAAATTTAACAATAAATCAAAAAAGAATTACAGATATTGCGAATGGTGTTTTACCTACTCAACCAGTAGCTAATATAACTTCTGTTACTGGTTCTTTAAGTGGATCTAATTTTGTGGCTAAATCAGTAGATTCCTTGGGTAGAGTTTCAGGAAATTATACATTTACTTCAGATACAGGACCATATGGAGGAAGTCCATTTGGTTTTGATACTTTTAGCTGGATTTCAAATAAAATTTCAGGATATCCAGATACTATAATTAAAGGTCAATATAATGGTCAAGATCCATTAACATTTACTGATGTTTTAGATATTACTCAATTACAGCAAAATATTTCTATAACAAATGAAAATAGTACTGTCACTTCTGATAGATCAATTATTCAATTATTACATACTCCAGCAGTTAATATTACAAGAGTTCTTAATGTTAATACAGGAGAAAGATATTTAATTGTTAATCAAAATTATGATAATACTGGAACTTACAATACAACTGGTAGAATTCAGATTTCAGGAAATACTTTACCTTCTCCTACAGATCAATTACAGGTAGATTATAGTTGGATTATTTATTATGATCCATATTCTGATTTTGATGGATTAGTCAACACACAAAATCCAAGAACAGTAACAGATAGTGTTGATTGGGGATATGCTTCGGTTGTTAATAACGAAAGAGTTAATTTTACTATTGATTCATCTAATGGTTTTTTTAATGGTAACACTACTTTACCAGTAGGTACAGTTATCAACGCCAAGACTTTTTTAGAAATAAATGGAACAGTTACTCAAATTACTTCTGGTTCATATTCTAATAGAATGTCTGTGACAATTCAAAATTTACCTATAGCTACACTATCAGTAGATTCTATTACATTAAAAAATAATACAACTGAACTTTACGCTACTGCTCAAAATGATGGTTCTTTTAGTAATATAACAACTGTTTCTGGAATACAGGTATTGTACACAACAACTATAATTTTACCTTCAGACACAGTAGCTACTAATGGACAAAGTGTTTCAGTAATATTAAATAGTAGTGATGTTTTTTATGGCACTACTTCTACAGGAAGTTCTAGTGGCACAGAAATAACGATTCCTAGTTCACAAATTACTACAACTGCTGAAAATATTATATTACGTGTAACTTATATTGCTAATATTACTGATTTATTTTCCATACCTACCACATCTTTTCCTGTAAGTAGAGTAAGTAATGGTTTGTTATTAGGTAGTAATAATGGATTTAATAATTTTAGTCAGGTTAATTTAGTTAGACGAGAAAATCAAACAGTTCAACAAAATACTAGTAATCAAATTTATATTGAAATAAATTCACCAGCGACAGATTATTCTCTTACAGTTTCTCAGGTATTATCTGTAATTAGATTATCAGATAATAAAGAACTTTGGAATAGTAGCTATCCTGGAAGTATTATTACTGGAAATGATGGTAATTATCAATTAGTACTAACTGGGTATAATACACCTTTGGTAGGTGATAAGGTGTTAGTCATATATTATACATTTGATATTAAACGATATCAGCCATTTAGTTATGCTAATTATATTATTAATAATCGTGTTGATAGTTTAAAATTAGATTTAGTTTCTGGGTTAATGACAGTTCCTTTAAACAATTTTGTTAATCAGGCGACAGGAATTCATTTTTCAGTTATTGAGCCAAATACTGATATTATTTTGTTTTCGGTAACAGACGGTTATTTAACTTCTAATTTATCTACTGCTAATCTTTCTAGTATTTCAGTTAATTTTGATACGTTACCAAGTATTTTAAATAAAAAAGTTAAAATTACAACTGCAAATTCTGCAATAGATGTTGGGACCTATGATATTACTGGATACAATCTATCTACTAATACTTTAACTATAACAAATATTTATAATAATATTACGCCAGATCAAATTTGTGTTATTCATGTTTCTGACGGGCAAGAAATATGGAATTATTCTGGAACAATAGATATTGCTAATAATAGATTGTTATTACCAGCAAGTAATTTTACTCATGCAGGAGATAGTGTCTACATTATTTTATTTAATTATAATGTTTTACGTCAAGCTGCGACTAAAGTTATTGGAACGACGATTGATCAGGTAGTAAATGTTGGAACGGTCACTATTTCTGGAACAACATTATTTATGGCTGAAGATATTGTTTTTACAGCTACCAGTACAGGATTAAAACAAAATATTTCTGAAGCAGTAAGAGATGTTTTAAATATTCCTTCTACCACTGCTTTACCATCAAATATTCAATTAGTAAGAATAGCTAAATTAGAAAAAGTTATTACAGAAAGCCCTACTGATGATAGTGTGCTTGAAGTGAGCACAACTTTTGATCTTAAAAATACAACTTTACAAAATAATTTATTTTATCCAAATCAATTTTTATCAAATTCTTCATTATTAAATTTAGATTTTGTTTTACCTAGTACAGCAAATAACACTTTAACTGGAACTACACAAAATTTACCAACAATAGGTGATAAGCTTAGGATAACATTTTATTATACAGTAAATAATGATTCTGAAAATCTTTTGTATACTAGGAATGGAACTTTATATACCAACAAAAAATTTGTATTTATTAATAAAGCTTATATTGCTAGTGGATTTAAAGCTTCACAATCAACTAAATTTACAGGAACATCATTTACACAACCTGTACTTGGTTCTAGATATCAGGTAAATTATGATTATTTGGCTCCAAAACAAAATGAAAGAATAGTAATTACTTATAATTATAATCAAATTATTACAACTGCTACATTTGCAGTAGAAAATACAAGACCAATTAATGCAGATGTACTAGTTAAACAAGCGCAAGAAGTGTTATTAGATTTAACTCTTTATATAGTTATTGCAGATAGTTATCAATCTTCATCTACTACAATAATACAAAATGTAACAAATCAAATTGATGCAGTTTTAACTACTACAACTTTAGGACAAGTTGTAGATCAGGTGACTATAATTAATACAGCTCAAGGCGTTACAGGTGTTGCTAGGGCTAGAATAGCTTATTTTAACATAACAGGAGTACAGGGATCTATCTTAATAGCTCAAGCTCAGAACAATCAATATTTTACTGCAAATAATGTAATTATTAATACAGAAAGCAGATGATATATAAAATTGATGATTAAATTAATATGAAGGATATATCATAAATATATATGCAAACACTTAGAATTGTTAATGTACAAATTGTTAGTAATGTTAGTCTTTCTGTTACATTTACTGAAAATTTGACACCTAATCTTGTTACTTCCAATGTTTCTATTATTTCAGATACTGCTGGAACGCCTGATTCTACGGTTCAAAAAGTTTCAATTAATGGTGCAACTTTAACAATTACTTGTCAACCATTAATCCCATTATCTTCTTATTTTTTACAATTTCAATCAACTTCGGCAAATCCATTTATTTCATTAAATGGAGATGCAAAGATTGTACAAGATGGAGTTTCAAATCAATATTTAATAATTGGACCAATTGAGCCAGATAATGCTGTTAAAAGTTATTTTTTAAATTATTACAAAGGTAATATTTACGATCTTAATAATGATCAAACAGTTGTATCTAAGTATATTGATGCTTTATCTACAACATTATCTAGAGCTTTGCATGATATTGATCAGGTAAAAAATGAAAATTATTTATCTTTTACTGTTACAGATGAGCAGCAAACAAGAGGTCAAGGTCCTTTTGATAGGTTAAATGAAGAATGTGCTTATGAAGTTATACGAGTTGGATTGACTCCTACCGATGCAACAAACTCTTTGACAGTATCACAGCTTAATTTTCCTGCATATCCAATTACTTTACAAGCACAAGATAATACAGAAATTTTAACTGTTAATTCAATTGATAGTCCTGGATTTTTTAATATAAATACTTTTACATTAAATTTAAGTAATAATCCAGTAACAAGAGTAGATAGTATAATCTTTACATTATTAACTAATAATCCTAATTATGTGTATAATATACCTATATATGGTTATCAAATATTAGATTCTAGATATGATCAAGACTATGCTTCTACTTATCTTTCACTACAAAATAATCAAATAAGACTTAGCGAACAAATTTTATCTGATCCAAATTTTTCATTAAATAGTATTTTAAATATTCAGGTTCAGTATGAAACTAAAAATTTAGGGCGTGTCATAGATAGTTCTACTGTAACAGTTACAACTGTAGCTACTTCTATTAGAGAGACAATACCTCCTATTATTAATATTTTTAATTTAGATTATGCGCCTATTACAGACAGTAGCGGCAATATTGAAACTTTTGGTGGAGTTACATTTACAGATCCCAATAATTTAGTTCCAGGAGCATTACATCCAGCTTTTACAGTAGAATTACCTTTTAGATTAAGTGCTCTACCATTTTCCCCTGGACAATATTCTATTGATTATGCAACTGGTACTGTATATGTATATGGACAGAATACACAAAATGATGGTACAGGTCCATATCCTCCATTAGCTACATATAATTATCTTTTTACTTATAAATCTGAGCAAGACTATGTATATGATTCTGATTTATTAGATATTGTAGCATTACCTGTTGGCAATTTAATTAATAACCAAGGTAATATTAATTTTAATTATGAACAGGTATTAATACCTGGAGTAGATTATAATGCAGATCTTCATATAGAGGCACTGACTGAATATGTAGGTAATAGTCTTGCTGCGAGTAATGTTATTATTGCTCAAAATTCACCAATTACTAATGTTTTTCAAATTTTGAATGAAACTTCTGGAGAAATCTATACATTAGATCGTTGGTATAATAATTATATTTATTTTAGATATAATGTTCCTCCTAGAATATTACAAAAAGTTAGAGAAAGAGCTTCTTTTCAATTAATTACTAATGAATTATTATTTGTTAATACAGTTTTAACAAATAATTTTGCTATAAAAATCTTTAAAATATTTTTAAATAATAATTCATTAGTAGCTGCTACAGAAGATTCTTTGGGCACATCTTTTAATAGCTCTGCTGTTTTTTCAAATAGCATGATATTTGTTAATGAAATTTGGTTTAACAGACAATTAGATGAAAATACTAATATTAATAGATTAAATATTCCTGGATTATATATGATAGATTATACCAATGGTATAGTTTATTGTGCAGTTGTTAACTCTAACAATACAAGTATTGGAACAATATCATATAAAGCTAGTGTAATTATTCCACAATTCCCACATATTATTAGTGTAGACAATTTATATTATCAAATTACTGTTCTTGAGCCTCCAAATAAAACTTTTACATTTATAAGATTTGAAGATGGAAGTATTACCCCAGCTACTTTAGATTATTCTGACGAATTATCATTAAATAATAGTACTTCTATTTATCAATTAGTTAATGGTCAAATTGGTATTTTTGTTTCATCTGGATTTTTGCCAGGAGTAACAAATCAAGTAGAATATGTTAGATCTGTTTTTGAATACAATGATTTATTAAATAGTGTTTATCCTTTAAATTTTGCAAGTGTAAGTACAGGTAATTTATTTAATATTCAAGTTGGTTCTTTAACTGGACAAATGTTTGAAAATATACAATTTGATGGAACTAATTATTATGTTTTAATAAATCAAAATATTCCTTATTTATCTCCTGATATTTCATATGTTTTTAATATCGTAAGAGTTTCTGACTCAGCTATTATGTGGAATTCTAGTGGTACAATAATTCCTGGAAGTACTCTTAAATTAATTTTGCCAGGAATTAATTCACCGCATATTGGTGATTTAGTTAACGTTACATATACTTATACAATTGTTAATAGTTCAAGAGTTGTGACAGATTATAACCGTGGGGATTATTTTCTTGATTATACTTATATTGCAGATGAATTAGTTATTAGTTACGAATATGGAGATAATGTTCTTGATTTTAGTCAGGGGACAGCATTATCTGCAGGTGACACTTATTATGTTAGTTATAAAGCTGGAGCTTTAAGAGATGCTTTAGAAAGAAATTTTGGTAATTTAGTTAATATTCCACAACTTACTAATTTTGATATTCAATTTAATAGAGAAAGATATAGAGATGCTTTAACGGCAGCATTAACATCTTTTATTCAAGGACCTACTTTATCAGCTATTAAAAATGTTGGTCAAACAATTTCTCATATTGAACCAGTAATTACTGAAGCTGCATTTCAAAATTGGTCATTAGGAAGCAGTTTACTTAATCCAGAACCAGTTAGTACTACAGGAACGCTTCAATTAGTTCCATCAAAATATGATGATGGCATACTTATCAATGAACCAGGACAAACAATAACATTTCCAGTTAGCTCTAATATTAGATTAGAAGAGGGTACTTTTGAAACATGGGTAAGTCCTTCATGGAATGGATTAGATAATGATGCGATTCTTACATTTAGTATATTACAAGATGGTTATATAATTGATCCATCTAAAATATTTATTGGAGCAGGTGAGCATCATCCAGAATTATTAGAAGGTTTATTTACTTTAAAAAAATCTTTTTATGTTTCTGGAGTTCCAAATGTAAATAAAAATGGTATCTTTATTTATTATGATGAAGATATTTCTGGCAATTTCAGTAGATGGTATCTTAGAATTATTGATGGATATGTTTCATCTACTTATAAATTTAAAATAACTTCTAATGGTTCTTTTTATAATAATAAAAGTATTAATTTTCCAAAGCCCTCAAATATGACTATTTTTACAGGAACTAACAGTATTAATTTTACTGTAACTGTAAATAATAGTCCAATAAATGAAGGAATTACTTTTATTTCTGATGTTGAGCATTTTATTTTAGATTTTGCAGAAGACAAGTCAAAAAGTAGATTATCTATTTTTAAAGATGTTAGTGGTTATTTAAATTTTAAAGTATATGATAAAAATAGAACATCTTATACATTAAGTACAGATATTTCTAATTGGCAAGCAGGACAGCTTCATTTTGTTGCTGCATCATGGATGTTGAATACTCGAAATAATCGAGATGAAATGCATTTGTTTTTAGATGGATTTGAAGTTCCTAATATTATTAAATATGGTCAAAAATTACAACCATATTTACATGAAAAATTTAGAACTGTTGATCCGGAAGAAATTATAGGATCTGTTAATAGAGATACTCTTGGTTCAGATGATTTGCAAACAATAGCTGGTAGTAATATTGTTTCTTCTACTATTAATTTTAGCGCTTATAATATTTTTGTAGGAGACACTATTTTTATAAATGAAGTAGGTTTTTCTAATTATACTATTATTAATATTAATGGGCAACAATTAACTTTATCAGCTGTTATGCCAGCTACATTAACTAATGGAAGATATTCTATAAATCAACAAAGTTTTGTAGTACAATCAGATATTGATATTGCTCCAAATATTATAGTAACAACTATTCATGATTTAGTATCTGGTAATGATATTAATGGAATATCTGGATCTAATTTAATTACTTCTACATCTATTAATTTTACAAATATTAAAGTCCTTCCAGGTTATTCTATTAGTATAGAAAATTCTTCATTAGAGTCTTTATACACTATTTTACAAGTAAATAATAATACTTTGATGATAGATGATTGTTTACCAATTAATATAGTTAATAATACATTTAGAATTTATTCTAATACTGAAAATGAATTACCTGGTGTTCGAGCTATTTCGCCAGATTATTCAATTTCTCAAGATTCTAATTATAATAATATTTTAACAATTTCAAATGATTTGTTTGCAGGAGATTTAATTCTTATTAGAACTTTAGGTTTAAATCATCGAACAGTTAAACAACAATATTATGTTTGGAGCAATAATATTGAAAATATGTTAAAAACTAATTTGCCAGCTCCAATTTCATTGAATGAAGTTAATATTACTAAAATTATATTACAGAATACATCAATTGGAATAAATAATTCTACTTTATCTGGTAATTTATTTACTTCTAATAATTTAACTGTTTATCAACCTATTAATTCAAAAAACGGAAGAACTTTGAGTGTTACAATTAGTGGAAATAATACTAATTTTAGTACACCTGTACAAGTTAATATTAATGGTAATGTAAGTGAAACTCTTATATTTAATAATTATGGTACATTAAATTCTGTAAATTTGTATTCTAGTATTAATTATATTAATGTAATTGCTCAAGCTATTAGTGTAAATAAAAATGTTTTAAATATAGCCATCCAAGAAGCTTATTCTATGACAGAGGGAGAGATGGATGGTTATGCTCCAGTTATAAGATATAGTTATCCAGTGAATAGTGGATTATTTTTATTTCAAAATGGAAGTAATGCTGTTACCGATAATGATAATTTATTTAGTTCTGCATATGTAGGAAATTATTTATTAATTGCAGCTCCAGCAAATGTGGCAGGACAATATATTATTACCGGAGTATCTTCTGATAGACATACTTTGTATTTGGGTTCAAATATAAATAATTTTAACAATGGAGTATATCAAATATTAAATTCTACTTCTTATAGAAGTGGTTTACAAAATGGATTTTTTACATTTGAAATTGGACCCAATCCAGGAACGCCTTATTTATTAACAAATGGATTTTATCAGATAGACTACTCTACCTATATGAAAGTTAAAATAGATCCATTAAATACAAATGTATTTCTTGGAAGTGATTTTCTCGGAGGTCATCAGTTAAATGGTGTCTTAAGTGATGTAAAAATATATTCTGTAATGTTAACTGATACCAGAATTGGAGAAAGCATTCCTGCAAATCAACAATCAATTACTAAAGATTTTAATTCATTAAAGCCATTGACGGCAGATAGTAACACTTTAATGTTACTTCCATTTAATTCTTTACCTATTACTAATAACGCTAATTTTATTATAAATACAGGAGGCGTTGATAATTTCTTTGCATCATCTTTGGTTGTAAATGAAAACTTTAATAATAGTTTAGTAATTTTAAATGAACCATTAATTATTCCAAATAATGGAATTTTAGATACTAGAAAACAAGCGACTATAGAGTTTTGGTTAAATCCATTATTTGATACAGGAAATGATCCACAAAAAAGATATTATTTTGATGCTTTTGGTGCTATTACAGAAAATGTAGTTAGTGTTAATAGAACTGCTATCAAAGTATCTGCGCCTATTGGAAAAGTGTTAAGTGTAAAATTACAAGCTGGTGATTCTCGAATTGATTATTTTGCTGGAGGTAAGATTGCAATTGATACACAAAATGCTATTCTAGAAGAAGGTTTTAGTATTAACAATAGTACAGTTGTTGTTTCTAAACCTATTTTGCAAGTAATTTCTGTAACTATCATAGGAGATTTGACAAATACAGATTATTTTGCTGGAGGATCTATAGGAACAAATGGAAAGACTATTTATTTAGGAAAATCTTTACCAGGTAATGATTTGCCATTAATGATTACCTATCAATCTACAAATAATAATAATCAAACTTTGAATACTCAGGTTATTTATTTAAATAGAGAATTACCATATGAAAATACTCCTGTAATAGTAAATTATGTTCCAAAAGGATTACAAGGAGATCGTATTTCTATTTTTAAAGATGAAATTGGAAATATGAATTTTTCTATATTTGCTTCTAATATAGATTATACTATTCAAGCTCCTATTGTTTGGTCAAAAAATACTTGGCATAGAGTAAAAGCTAGTTATAAAATAAATACAGGACCGTATATAGATGAAATGAGATTATTTATTGATGGATATCAACATGATCAAATTTTATCTTTTGGTTTTCCAATTGCTTCAGATGGTTATATTTTTGCAGGACCAATTAAATTTAAGGATCAAATTAATCAAATTTTAATTGGAACTCAATTTGATGGAAAATACCCTATATTTAGTTTATTTGATAATTTAAGAATTAGTAATATTTCTCGTCCTATATATGCTCCATATGGGGAGCCAATAGATGTAAATTATTCTACTAATTTATCAATGAATTTTCCAGTTACTTCAGATTTATACACTACATATTTATTAAATGAAAAATTAACTTCTGCGATTAACACAAATTTTGCAACTATTAAAAATAGGGTAACAGGGTTATTTGATTTTTCTGTTAATATAATAGATAGTCTTGGTATAGTAAGTAGTAATATTAAATCACAAGAAGCTTTAGAAACAATTATAAATATTTTAAAGCCAGCCAATAGTCGAGTATTTATATCATACACCGAATAAGAGACAAAGATGACAAAAAGACTTCCAATATCTGAAATTCAAAATGTTTGGTTTGATGCCCAACAGGTAGATAATACTGATCTTACTTTAGAACAAAATTATAATAATAGTATAGAAAGTGCAATTGTAAATAATCAATTTGGCTCTGGTGTCTTGGCTGAAACATTAACTCAAAATATAATTTTTAACTCTTCTTTGATCACTGGATTTTTGGATGGATCTCCAATTTCTGTACAAAATCAACCAACTGATAATAATTTTGGAAATCAGCTGCAAATTACTTTAACAAATTCTAATGTAGCTGGTTCAAGAACTATTAAACTTTGTATTATTGGTTTAGATTTTCAAAGTAATCTACAATATGAAACTTTTTATTTTAAAAATAATGAAATTCAAGTTACTAATAATCATTTTACTAAAATTTTAACTCTTTTATTTAATGATTTTATTGGAGATCCTAACTATTCTCTTAATTTAGGTGGTCAAATAGTAATTCAAGAAGCGCCACCTTTAACTGTCTCTAGAAGCCCCATCATGGTTTCTCAAGATCTTGAGCCCAATCTTTTTTTTAGAGACTTCTTTTTTAACGGATATTTATCTCTTCAATTATTATTACAAGCAGCTTTACCACTATATGATATAAATAATTTAAATATTTCTACTGAACCATTAGATACTCAAACAATTTCTAGTGGAGATGTGACTACTCAAATTGGTCAAAAGTTTTTAGCTACAACTAATAATATACAAAAGATTACTGTACTTTTAGCTGTACAAGATTTAACAGCAGGAGAACAAAATGATTTAATTTGGAATGGTGATTTAATTGTTAGCATCTATCCTTTACAATCCACTATTGATTGTTCTTCTGATTTAGTACCTAATTTACCAATAGAGTTTACACCTTCGAATACTCCATTGACACAAATTAGTCAAAGTTATGCTACACTTTTAGCATCTGGGACAGTTTTAAATTCTGTTTATCAACCTGTTGATTTTGTTTTTAGTAATAGTCCTATTGCTGGAGGCAATGTTATTGTTCCAGGTAATTATTATGCTTTTACTATTAAAAGAGCTGGAGCTGCTAATAAATGCAATATTTTAATTGCAACAGGCACAAGCCCAGATTCTAATTCTAGAATAACTATTTTTAATGGTTCTCTTTGGGTTGATATTGCTGAACAAGATTTATGGTTTAGAGTATGGACTGATGCTGCGAAAGTTTCGGATGGTCAATTCTATGATGCGGGTCAAGGAGCAATTATTCCTAAGACAACAGTAGATCCAACTACATTATTAACAATTGATAATAATCTAAATAATCTTCAATTTACTGGAAGTGATATTTTTCATGTTATTGCTAGTACAACTACAAGTGAAACAGTACCAGTTCCAGATCCAAGAACAGGAAATCCAGTTCTCACAAGACAACAAATAGTTCCTAATATAGAATTATTAGATACAATTGATACTACTAATTTAGAAAAAGCTTCAGAACCATTAATTATTGGAGCTATTACAGATAAAAATATAAAATATTATGATGCTTTTACTTCTAATATTAGCTCACAATTACATACTGCTACTTTAATAGAGAATGAATTAATAATTAGAATTATAGATGATCCAACTGATCTAGTCAGATTTGATACTACAGTTAGTGGATTAATTACAAATTTATTAAATGGTGATCTTGTCCAAGCTCAAATTTTCCCAGATGCAGGAAATTCAAATATTTTTTATCGCATCGCATCAGCAGAATTAGTCTCCGGAATTTTAGGTGATGTTAATGGTGATGGAATTATTAATCAAGAAGATTTAGATATTTTAAATAGTTACATTGGTTTTGACATGAATGTTGGTTTACCATCTAATACTATTTTGAACACAGATGGTTATAATACAACTTTTACTAATGGATACACTACATTAACTGTTCCATTTTCTAATTTATTTGGAATTTCATTTCAATTAGTAGATCTTAGTTCAGGAAATGTAGTTGCTAGTGGGAACGATGGTGTTCTTGTTGCAAATCCGGCAGATGAGCGTTCTGCGCAATTTACTAGCTCTAGTGTTTCTTTTAATTCTATTATTGGTTTATTTAGTTATAAATTAGTTTTAAATACCCCAGGTACTTTAGCTAATTATGGCGGATTTGATATTGTAGGATTAGATACAATTGCAGATGTTTTAACTATTAGAAAAGTTATTTTAACTGGTGATGTAATGATGGAATTACTTCGGGCAGATATCGATGGTGATTTTATGATTACAGTTAATGATGGATATTTATTGCAAAATTATATTCAACAAAATGTTTTAACAATATCTCCATCTAGTACATTCCCAGGTCCAACAACGAATCCATTTACTAAAATAGGAACAAGATTTAATACAATTAGATTGACTTTAGAACAATTTGTTGATAGAAATGATGATTATTCATCTTTAACTTTGGGAAGACCTACAGTAGTTCATTCTTTGCCAGATATTTTCTTAGCAGATGGATATTTTTACTCTCATAATTTTTATACTTCTCCAGTTGGAATTACTATACAAAAACAACTTACCTGGGATGAATCTTTAATTGTTACTACAAGTAATCCAAGATTTATACCTACATCATTTACTAGTCTATCTGGTTTAAATATTAAAAATTGTCAAAATGTTGGTTTAAATATTAATACCTATGAAAGTCCACCAAGTTTTGATCCTGGTTTAATAAATATTTATGCTCCTAATAATGTAATTATAGGTCAAGGCGGAGAATTACAAAGACCTGATGGTTCCTTTTATAAGGTTGATTTTGAAGTTGGCACAATAATTTTAGAAATTCCAGATGGATTATTTGGTTCAGAAAGAACCATTAATATTCTTAATGATTTTATTGCAGATTATACTGGAGATGGAAGAACTAGATTAGGATTTCCTTCTATGAGATTTGCTGATTGTTCCTTGGTAACAACTTCTGCTTTAACGAATGATCAATTAAGATTTTCTGTTTCTGTACAATCTTTCTCTCCTAATACAAATGGATTATCTTCTGATGGAGAATATGGGGCAATTGTTGATGGTAAGATTGGTGTTGCTATAGATTATAGTACTGGCTTGTTAACTTTAAATTTTACTAATTTATTTCAAGATGCAATTTTAAAAACATTAAATACCAAAATACAAATACATGTTTTCTTAAAACAAGGTGGATTTAATAATCAACCTATTTTTATAGATTCTGTTAAAATGCAAAATATGTTAAATTTAGTTAGTGTGTTTAGTGGAGTAGTTGATAATGGTCCATCTGTTTTAGTAGATCTTCAAAATGATGTAACAAATGTACTTCCGATTATTCATGGTGGTACAGGATTAAATGACGTTGGAGTTATTGGAACTGTTCTTGCTAGTAATGGTAGCGGATTAAGTTATCAATTTGTAGTCTCTTCCTATGTTAGCTATTCTCCAGTTACTCCGTCTAATTGGGCAGGTAACCCTCCGTCTACTGTACAATCTGCATTAGATCGCATTGCTGCCTTATTATATACTTTGAATGGCTACAATCCAATTCCATAAAATATAAGTAGACTTGACATTTAATTTTTAAAAATTATCATTGAGATATGAAAATATTAATTCGTCAATTTTTGGGAAAATTACATTCTTGGAGTTTTTGTGGTCATGGAATTGCTTCTTCTTTAAAAGAAGCTGGGCATGAGGTACATTTATTTAGTACAGATGGTATTCAGCATCTGCCTGATTTTTTAAAAGAAAATCTTATTGGATATACAGAAGAAAATATACCAAAATTATTTGGAAAGAAGCCTGATACAGATTATGATTGTCAAATTTCATATACCTGCATGAAAAACTTTCCTTATTTATTATCTAGTGGTAATAAAAATAGATTTGGAATTTGGTGTTACGAATGGGCGGGAAAAAATGTCCTACCATCAGGTTTTGCAAAATGTTACAAGTTTTGTGATTTTTTATGTGCGCCTTCAAATTTTGCAAAGCAAATCTTTATAGATTCTGGGGTCCCAGAAAATCATATAAAAGTTATTCCTCATGGAATTTATACAGATGCTTATAAACAAGAAACTACAATTAAATTATCAACAAATAAAAAAGTTAAGATATTAACTAATATTGCTTCAAATCATATTAGGAAAAATATACCTGGATTATTGGAGGCTTATGGAAAAGCTTTTTCAAAAAAAGATGATGTTTGTCTTATTTTAAAGAGTAAATTTAAAAAAGTTGAATCACAATTTGAAGTATCTTTAGAAGATTGTTTATCTAATTTTAAGAAAAAATTTCCTAATCATGCTGAAATAAAAGTATTTTCAGATTATTTGTCAGATATTTCTATTTTATACAGAAGTGTTGATATACTGTACACATTACCATTTTGTGAAGGTTTTTTGATGCCAGCACTAGAATCAATTGCTTGTGGAAAAATGGTAATAGCTCCTAATTGGGGAGGGCAGTTAGATTTTTTAAATTCTTCAAATGCATTACTTGTTGATGGTGAAGAAAAGCGAGCTAATCCTAAAAGTATGTATTGGGATCATAAAGATAATGCTATTTGGTTTGTGCCTTCTATTGATGATACAGTTTCTAAATTAAGATATGCTGTTGAGAATTATCAAAAAATTAATGCATCTATTGATAGAGAAGCTATTTATGAAAAATATAGTTGGACAAATGTTTCTAACCAATTTATAAAATTATGTGTGTAATAAATTTTAGTGAATGGCATCATTTTGGAAATACTAAACATTGGACACATTGGATAAAAAGAGTACTTGACGATAAAAGTCAACTTAAAACACCAATGCGCGATTGGGTTTACATTCTTCCTGTCATTTCAAAGAGTCACTGGGAAGTGGCGTTTAATGGATCTTTGGCACCATTTCAAATAATGTTTGATGAAACAAAGGGTAATAATTTTTCTTTTGATCTTTCAATTGAAGAAGTTAAAAAAATA
>Ga0116227_10006903_pt1 | contig 22636 bp, 18 predicted proteins | sample S1TSphgellanicum_FD_89693 | JGI IMG/M metagenome (GOLD analysis project Ga0116227, IMG submission 89693) | Host-associated microbial communities from peat moss isolated from Minnesota, USA - S1T2_Fb - Sphagnum magellanicum MG | ecosystem: Host-associated > Plants > Peat moss > Unclassified...
CCAGTGTTGAAGGACGGCATCGATTCGCTTTCCAACAGTTCAAGTTTCAAGGATGGTTGGTCTTTACTTGGTGTTCGATTCCCAAATCTGATGGAATATTGTGGTGTCATTGCAACGCTTTTTCCTGGAACCAGTACTGTAGAGTCCGATTTTTCAATCTTACGTTGGGAGAAGGATTTGTTCCGCAAACGTTTATCGAACTTTGGATTAGAAGGAGTCATGCAGGCAAAACAGTTCTTGTTCATAGAGCAGTTCCAGCATTGATAAATGCTAACCAATCATTTTATGCTAAATAAAGCCTTCATTTGGCCCCCACCTAAACTAACCATTCCTGATGCGTCTAAATCAAGTTAATTTAGGTAATTCAGGCGACTGCCTGCAATAAGCATGCCTGGTTATGATGCATTATTAATATAAATTATGTGCATGTATGATACTCAAGTTTGGAAATAATATATATTATTTTGCACATGAAATAATTTTTAAAAATAAGTTTGTGTCATCTTTTATGATGCATTCCCAAGCCCCTTGTTGAACCCACTTGAGGGTCCAACTATGTAGAGTTGCGGAAAGTTAGGACTTGCGGGTTGTTCTCGACTTTCAGCACTAAAAGGGGGGTAGAGGGGCATGCTAGAAGTCCCCGTGATTAGCCTAGGAAGAGGGACTAGATTATCAAGCTTGAATCTGCATCCAAAACCAACCACAAGAGGGTTAATTAACATTCAGGAACACCTTTGGGTGTTGGGACAAGCCACAGGCACTTTGACACACAAGACTCACCACGGCCCGGATTCGGGGGAAGCCACCACCTTCCCCCATATAGTATTTTCTGTGTCTCATCGCAGAGACTACATCCAAATGGCTCTTTTCCCCAAGACTCCCAAGGAGGAGTCCCGAAATTGTCTCGAGTTGGAGTCCCGGGACTTTGGGAGCCCATATCTCCCAGCTCCAACCTCCGATTGGAGTGAGGTCTAAACCAAAGTTATAGCTTTCCTCGAGAGCTTTTCAACGCCATGTCACAATCCTTCAGGCGACGTCGGGAAGAGGTCGATTCCCGACTTTTAGTGGTCAGGAGTCAAACTGCTAGTTTGACTCCCGACCCTTCTTTTGCCCATAACTTGGGCTGTAGATGTCCAAATGACTCATGTGAGGCCATTTTGGACATCTATTCTTTGAGATCTTTCTAATGACATAAAGAGCGCACCAATGCAAGCAGATTTGACCCCTCAAATCGTCTTCTGAATTTTTGGGAGTCCTAGAGGACTTCAAGTCTCCCACTTTTGGGAGTGGGAGTTACATTCTCTCACTTTGCCCAAAGTGGGGTTGCGACATTTTACATATTGTTCATCTCTGTCATTTTGTGAATGATAATGTATGTTTTAACTTTTAAAATACTAATCAATGAACTTTTCATCATTTTGTTAAATTGTTAAGGAAACATTAAACACTTTGTTCTTTTATAATAATCCATATAAAATGTGTATTTCAATATTTTGGACTAATTTGTCTAGTTTTTAAAAAGTTGAATGATTTTCATGAGATTCAATATTTAAATTTTGAATTCATTTTCTAGAATGTGTTAAATATCACATTGATTAGAATCGATTAATGTATTAAAGATGAAAAAAAAATTTATAACATTTTTGGTAAAGTAATTTTTCTTTTACTAAATTAACCCAAAATTTTAAAAGCTTGTGTTGAATGCATAGGATTGTTGGTTGTAAATGTTTATTTTGCATATTTTTTTGTAATGGGCCAATACAAATATAATAATTTAAAAAATTGTTTTAAAGCAATGAAATTTGCTTGAAACACATGATGTGATGTAGTTTGTTCCTAAAAAAATGTAATTATCATATTGTCTTTTCCTATGGTATTGTTTTTTTTTATGAATTTAGTTTTTATTTTTTAATGAATTTTTGTTATCTTATTGTGTTGTTTTAATAATTTTCATATGTGTATGTGTGTTTTTCAAGCTTAATTATGTTTGCCCTAACATTTAATGAATCAATGAAAATTAATCAACATCAATGGTATTTGGGTTTTGACATTCCATATTTAATTAAAACAAGTGTGAAATAATCCAAGCATAATTTTACAACGATGAAACATAATAATCCAAACATAATTTGACTATGATGAAGAGTCTAATTACAATTAAAATTTCATGGTTTTTTACTAATGATGAATGATGATATCATTGTTGCAATTATTTGACACAAAATCATTTTGTAGTATGAAGCAACCAAACATGGTGATTTCAATTTATAACACTTTTCATGAAGTGGAAATATTTAAAAATCAAAATGATAAAAAATAAATTCATGATTAATGTTATAATGAAGATGAGCTTTGTGATTTTGTGGAATGAGTACCTTAAACCCTATTTTTTATGTTTTTCTTGTTTCAATTGTGAATTGTTATATTTTAGGTACATGCATTGTAGTTGACCATGCTTTTGATTCAATTAAAGGAATCCAATTGAACATAATTGAATTAGAAATAGTTGCTATGAATCTTGTACATGAATCATATACATTTGTTTGTCAATTATTTCTTCTATGCATTATAGAAGAGGTTTGGCATTATTTGAAAAAGGATCAATAGAATTGAAAATGCCCCATTTCACTACTATGGGGATTATTATATTTTCTTCATTTTTCCCCATGTTCATAAGGGAGATTCAAAACCAAACCGCATTCTATGGTTATATTTGAAAACATGTCTTTAACCTTATAATTTGGGGCCTCTTGTGATTTTTGGAATTTGTTTTCATTGTTAACTTTCGATCTTGCGTATTTCACAAAAGTTTTTTTCATAGAGCAATTGAATTGAATTTGGCAAAGTTTATCTCCATGGAGTAAAAAGTTTATTTAGGCCAAAACATGAAGTCATGTTTGAGCTTTTCTTTAATAAAGTTCATCATGGCATGTGTAAAAGTGTTGGGTAGATTCAAGTTGGATTTGCTTTTATTACTTAAGCTAAAATTGCAACTAAAGGCAAGAAAGAGGTAAAGGACACTAAAATAGTGTAAGTTTAGGTTGTACCTGCACAAATTTGTTTCTCACCTTTAATTTTGGAGGTTTAATTTTGGTGTCATTTTGTTACACCTATTTTTGTATATGATACCCAAGTATTTCCATACTTGTATATCCCACCTGCAATCTCAAAGCTACAAGTTTAGGTTTTGTGGCTAGCATGCAAATTCACATGTCACACCTTTGATTTCACACTCCAAATATAATGAAATAAGAATATTATGAATAATGAATACAAATTTCAAAATACAAATAACATATGTTCCAATTGGTTACTAGATTCAACACCACTTTGTTTTTGTCCAAAAAATAGAAATAAATCATAACAAATAGTCAAATTTTATACACGAAAAATATTATTAAAATATTATAATTCCTTCAAATTAAATTATTTAAAATATAAATATAAAATTTATAATTAATATATCTTTTAAAACACACACACACCTGTCGAGTTGGTAGTTTTGTGGCGGGTGCCTCCACACAGAAACCGGCCAAATCACAAATTGTGAAACATGAAATTCCTTCTCCAATTTTCGAACCAGCCCACTACCTGCACTATAAGAGGAAAGCCTCAAAAAGAGGTTAGATTTGATATGTACATCATATGTGAAGTAAGAACAAGTGAAGAGAAGTTGAAAATGCCAATTCTAGACTTCAGATAAACCAGAATCATAGTAGGGAAACCAGATGGATAGTAATGGAGATAAGAAGTCTGAGATGAGTATAGATCATGCATTGAGGGAAGAGGATGAAGAACTTGTTGATATACAAGCTGGAGCCAAGGAAGAAACATACCAGAAATAACTATAAAGAGACTATAATCACCCAGTAACATGTAAAGGGAGGGGCACATACCAAAAGATGCAGCAAATACAAAAAACATGAAGAATTGGCATGAACAAAAATCCCCACTAGACAAGATAAAAAGTAATCAAATAGTGCTCACAAATATTTTGTGCATGTGAAAGAAGGATGAATACAGAACTGTAAGAAGATGGGACAAGACACAAGAGGAGGAAAACCCACATGTGGTCAATGGTCTGATCTTCATGGACTGGACTTGAAGCCACATGTTGGCTGCCTCCTGTAGAAGCTGAAAATATTGCTGTTGTAAACTGTATAGGGAGATGGGCTGGCACTGCAAAACATGAAAGGAGCAACAAGATCACCACAGTCTAGAATACAGCAATGCAAAATGCACTGAAAATTGGGCATTCAGAGAACAGGAGACCTGAGCTTCATTCCATGTTTGAAATTGCACTACTCCATCATGCTCCCTGTGAACAGCATGCTTGGTACATATGCTTGTGAACACATGCTTGTTACAGCATGCCTGTAGGCCCTCCTTAACAGAAAGAAACACACTGGATGTCAACGATCCCAGCAATCCAAAGAGAAGTTGGCCCATCTAGCCACCATCAGCAGACACTTAATCCCTATAGATCCTCAAAACAAATATGAGTCAGGAAGCAAAGCATGAACAAACCATCAATTAGAAACCATAAATACATCTACAAATTCTGAGAAATCATGTGGGAAGGAAGGAATGAAGGATGCAAACTGAAGGTGAAGTACCTGATCGCCAGAAGAGGCACTCAGAGAACCCCCTCTGAAGCAGAACAAAATGCCAGAGAGTAACCGAATGTATCTTTCCCTTCAATTTCTGCAAATGGCAAGAAGTGCAAGGTATGACTTGTAAAGTTTGTGCTCTCCAGACCTACAGTGTGTTGGTACAATCCGTCCCTCAAAGAGCTTCTTCGAGGTCCCCACAAAACCCTAGAAGGAGACGGCTCACAGTACGCACAAACCCTAAAGCTATTCAGGCGGACATAGAGAGAGAGAGAAGAGAGAGCGCAGAAAGTTTATGCTTGTAGAAGCGAGTGTGCTCTCCCGACTTGCAAAGACGGTATCGTGTTGGTGCAATCCGCGCGCCTCAAGTGCTTCTTCGAGTCCCCACAAAACCGTAGAAGGAAGATTCATAGCGTATACAAACCCTAAACCTAGTCAGGAACAAAGAGAGAGAGAGAGAGAGAGAGAGAGAGAGAGAGAGAGAGCAATCGTGTGAGGGTCTGCGGGGGTGAGTTTTCTGTGTGGATTGCAGTCATGGTGTGCATTCGGCAAGCAACGGTAAAGGATTACCATGTGTCCATCTGTGTGTGTAGGTCTGCAGTGTTTTTCGTTTTGTCGCTAGCAGGAAGTGCTTTCCTTCTCGGCTTTACTTCTTGCAGTAATGGAGAGGAAGAAGCTCACTCTCTAAATCGGTTTGCTTTTGTTTGTGACGACAGGTTGATGATCTGCTAGCCATGCAGAGCTGCAACCTCATGTGTCTTCCTGAGAATTATCAGATGAAGGTAGGGTACCACCACGTCTTCTTTTGGGCTTTTGAGCTTTTTCTGCACTGGGGAGTTCTTCTTCTTCTTCTGTGTTATATAGTTTTCTCGCTGTCAGTTGCCTTGCTGCTGGATGGAAATGTTCCTTCGTAATTTTTCTTGCATGCTTGCTCTCTCTTTTTGCCATCAAAGAGTTCTTCCTTCTTCCGGCCTGCTGCAATCTCTGCATTTTTCCGTGGTATCGCACTAAGGGTAAGGAAGGATGGTGGATGGGGGACTGGATGCAGTATTATTTCTATCACATCTTGTCATGGCCACAGCTGCTATATGTCGCCGAGGATTACAACAAAAAAATCGTTGGATATGTGCTCGCAAAGATGTAAGCTGAAGAAGAATTTCTTTCATAAGACTTTGTGGATCCAAAGGGAAAGATGTGCTTGAAGTGAAGGAATTCTTGTAACTATTCTTGATGAAGATGATGGTGATGTCATCTGACACTTTGTGCACAATTCTCATAAGGTTTTATGACTGCATTCATTGTCATGTTACCTTTGAGTGAGTTGTGGTTGCAGAGATTCTTTTCTCTGCTTGGCTTGTTCTGGCTTTTCTTAATTATGAAAATGGAGATTTCTTCGATCAATTCTTGTGAGCGAAATTTTTCTGGTTGTGGAGATTTCTTTCTCTGGGGTTTTATAGATAGATATCTTTAAGCTGAAGAATCATCAGAGGCACATCATCTCAGAAACTTCTGAGTCTTTTTTGTTTGAAATCTTTGTTTCTGCAAAGGGAGGAGGAATCAACTGAATGTCATGGGCACATCACATCATTGGCTGTGCTAAGAACGCACCGTAAGCTTGGTCTTGCCACTAAGCTTATGAATGCTGCACGTATGTACCCATTTCTCTGCTTCCCATAATCAAAAACCAAGTTTGATATTCTTGAGGCTTCACTTGTGTTTTATAACCACCTTTTGGTTCTCCTTTGCTACCATGTTACATGGGAAAACACTTACTTTAGTAACATTAAAAGAGAGAAGTAGTAGAAGACAAAATATGTGGGAGTGGTAGGACAATCCCCATTGACTGGGATTGGTTTTGTTAGGGTCAGGGATCAATCTGTGAATGGTGTTGTCTTGCCAGAGCAAGCTATGCAAGAGGTCTTTGGAGCAGAGTATGTGTCTTTGCATGTGCGCAAAAGCAATCGAGCTGCTTTCCATCTTTACACAGAAACACTGGGTTACAGGTAACTTCCTCTACTCTTGGAGCACCAGCTGGAAACCATTGTGCTTTTCTCTCAGAGAGGAAGAAAAGGGCTAATCTGGCCCAGACAGTGCATGCAGTCTGAAATTGTTGTGCATACTGGTTTTGGAACTTTCCTCATATGTACAAATACTGCGTCTTTGCTCCAGAAGTGGATTGCCATACTGTCTGCCAGAAACATATCCCTGCATTAGGCCCTCTTGAGTGGTGGATGGGGTAATAGCTGCCACATGCTTCTCAGATTTTATTGCCATTGTGATTTCTGAGGTCCTCTGCAGCAGGATTACAATAATCTTCTGGCAAAATGTCTTTTGTCTGAGAAAGATCTCTGTAATCAGGAAAAGGCATGATGATAGTCTGGTGTGAAACCCAAGAAGATTTAAGACACTGTAATTCACTGATCATGTTTTAGCAAAGCATATTGACATATTGGAATGTGATAACTTGTATCATCAATTTAGAGGTATGTATCTTGTTGCAATGCAATGTACTAACCATGCGGGGCTCCTGGGGTAGGATCAATGATATTGAAGCCAAGTACTATGCTGACAGTGAAGATGCATATGATATGCGCAAGATGTTAAAACCCAAATCTGAGAAAGCTGGGGGTATTTCCTTGTCTCTTATCCTTTTTTGAGGAGTTGCAGCAATGGCTTGCACACTTGCTTCTTGCTCAGTTGTGTGGTGTTGATGTAAGCTTTTATAATCTATTTCATGAACAATTGTCTGACTATTTGGAGGTTGAAATTTGTTGGATCTCAGAGTGAGTCTGATAATACCTTCAAACCTGTCTCAGGCATCGTCAGTCACTGGAATTTCTGAGTCCTAATGTTTCTGAGATGAAACCAGGAAGAATATAGTTGTTGGCTAACCCAGAGTATCTGGATATCTATTAAGTCAATTGAAGCAGTGACTCCAAAAGTATATTGTAGCACTGTGGGAGTGATACGTCCACTGTGAAATCACCACACATCCTGTTTTTATGCATTGGCTTTGATTTGGATTTGCAGCTGAGGGTAAGAGTGAGGCTAGCAAACGGGTTCCTGTAGAGAAAGCTGGGGAGCGAACAAGCAAAGACAAGGAGGAGAATTCCAGAAAGCCAAAGACCAATAATGATGAAGGAGTAACAACAGAGTTGTTAGAGAAAGATCACGGCAAGAAGAGTGTTGACATATCAGTTAAGCAGACTAGCACAGGTGGAGGAGCAGGTTGACAGTGTTGTTCCTGTGGATTTGCTCTATTCAATTAAGTAGTTTTGGCTAACCAATTAAGCATGCAATATTGAAATTGGAATTTGTGTTTTTGGGTAATTACCAAAGACTGTGTTATTGCTAATCTACCTTAACATGTTTGATTGATTGATTTAAAGCTGTTGGAGCTGACATGTAATGCAAATGCACTATTCATGAGTCCTATTGGGAAGCCAAACAATGATTTTGCCAAGGAGGTGCATGACTCAAGAGTATATCAATCATGACCTTGAAGCAGCAATGGAAAAGATGGAGTGGAAAGATGATTGAAATGAAATAGACTTTGGCAAAAAAGAAAATTCGTGTTCTAAGATTGGAGGGAGTACTTGTAGATTACGAGAATGGTTGAAAATAATCTAGAAGAGAAGAACAAGATGATGCAAAGTTTAGACAAGATCTTGATGAACATTGGAGTTCTAAGAATAAAATGGACTGATGGCAAGATGAAAATTGTTTCCAAGTTTTTGAAGGATGGAATGATAAGAAATTTAAGTGTTGGAAGCAAGGGAGCTTGCAAGAGTGAGGAAGAGGATGCAAGACTATGCTAGTAATTTGTGCCAAGATGAATTCCATAGGACCCATCAAGATCATCTGCTGGTGGGGGATTTTTGGTGCAAAAGGAATGAGAGATGAAGTTGCTATTTGATACTGTTGGCAAGACAGAATCGTATAGGTGAATTTATTTTTGAGTTGTGAAAGATGTCAATTAGGAAATGTTGAAGGAAACATGCAATTGTGAATGATAGAATTGAAGAGAATCAATATACTTCAATTTATTTTTTCCCCTATTGGGTGACTTTTGACACTGACTGACTAACTACCATCAAATAAAAAGGGTGAAGAATCTAGGTGGTGGTAGCAATTGAACACTATTCAATGATTAAACAGTGAAGCATAAGTAGTAGTAGTAGTAGTAGACAACATTGTAGCAACCGTTGCAAGGTTTTGAAAGAGGAATTGAATAGTCAATTTGGTTTACTAAAAATTTGAACTGACAAACTATCCACTAAAATGGGTTTGCAAAATTTTAAAAAGCATGTATGAGTAATGGAATTAGAGCATTTCCACCAGTGGCAATGAAGTGGTGGCTTGTACGCAATATTTTGAGACCATCACGAGAAGATTGATTGTTATGGTGGAATGATTGCAGTTCAATAACACATGGAATAATTAGATTAGCTCAGGAATGATTGCAGTTCAATAACGCATGGAATAATTAGATTAGATTAGCTCAGGTGATGTTCGAGCATCCTTGTGGAGCATCATTGTGGAATGCATGACCATTTACAATCAATGAAGTAGTTGAATTCGAGCTGGCACATAATGGTCTCCATTACACGATTTATTTGCAGTAATGTCATTGAGGCTCTCACTTGATGACAAAGTAACTAGCATGTGAGGAGAAAAATTGGAGCAAAGGGAAAACATCTGATCTGGAAGTACATGGGGAATTGTATTGAGGAATGTTGAGAAGGTGCAACTGCACAAGAAGAGGAAGAGGGAGATCAGGTTTTGCCAAAAACAAAATTTAGGTAGCAACCGACCAAAGGTAAGGAGAAGACATTATCAGTGGATTACCAAAAAATAAGTGCTCTTTTCCACTGAAGTTGCTGCAATGGTTACAGAAAATTGCAGATAAAAAAGTTGGGGGAGAGTTGTTGAGTCATTTAAAGCCAATGCAAAAAACAACAGAACTAACAGCTTAGAAGCACTTTCCCAGCTCCAGCTAGTATGCTCATTAAGAACAAAATAACACTTAATGAAAACACACAAGGTGCAGATGAAATACAGATCCCTCAACAACCCACAAACCTCCACGCAAGCACTTTTTTCCCAGAAAGTACTGTCGCATTTCCCAAACTTTCCTTGCAACATGAGAGAGTTAATAATACAGACTCCCAGTGCACTCACTAGTCGTGCCTAGTTTACATTTGCTCCTTCACTTCTCGATCAATCTTCCATTTGTTGACAACCCAATCCTCCATTCTTTTTTTCTCTCCAGAAAATCCCAAATCTCTCTCTATTCAGAACCTCCAGATTTTGCTATTCAATAAGGATGTAGTGTTTGATGAAAGCCATCCAAACAAAGAACATAATATTTTTCATAAATGGAACAAATGATGATGCTGATAAACCTGGATATAAAAGTAGGAGCCAGAGATGGGTGCTGAATTCATTGCATACAAGTGAAAAGATCAACCGAAAAGACAAAAAAATAACTCACAGGGAAAAAAAAACGAAGAAAAACAGCTACTTGGGCTCGACAGCTCTAGGTGCATAGCCACCACTATACTGGAATGATGGATCATTTCCTCTTGATAAGAAATCCTGGTTGTCATAAATATCAGTGGGATTTTGTGAACTCGTTGTATCTGCAAACGTAACTGCTGCATCCCTTGGATTCTGTGCCACAATTGCCTCCAAATACTTTACAACTTCATTCATTGATGGGCGATCAACAGCTTTCTCCTCCACGCATTTAAGTGCAAGATCCAGAACTGGTTCTATATTTTGCATTGGAATATCTGCAAGCACAGGGTCTAGCAATGGGCGTACAGCTTGAAGGCCACCCCTGTCAAGAGCCAACCTTACTTCCCGGACAATGTACTTGCCACGCTCAATTGGTTGGTGTCCTGAAAGAATCTCTAGTAGCACAACTCCATAACTGTAAACATCACTCTTGTCTGAAAGCTGCTGAGTTGTATAGTATTGTGGATCAAGATAGCCCTGGTGATGGTCATTTGCCATTCCAAGAAAGAAATTGTTAGTATGCCAAGGTCCATCTGATCTCTACCAAAATTGTGAAACTCTCACTCTTCAATTGTAGAAAAATCAAAGAACACTGAACACAGGCACACACTTCAAAAATGGAGATGGATCTCAATCAAAACGTTAACACAATTAGGGGTGAATGGGATCCTTCAAACATACCAAGGTTCCTTTCACTTGTGTTGACACATGCTGCTGCTTTTCATCAGCATCGGGTGCAAGCTTTGAGAGACCAAAATCAGCCACCTTGGCAGTCAACTTATCATCAAGCAAAATATTAGCAGATTTGACATCACGATGGATAATTGGCTGATCAATATTCTCATGCAGATAAGTCAAGCCTCTGGCTGATCCCACTGCAATTTGCAAGCGCCTGTTCCAATCCAGTGGCTCCTTCATTTTACCTGTTTCACAAAGTGTCAGACCATCATCATGAATCACAGTGATGAGCTGCCATGACTACCCAGTAACCTCACCAGATCCTGAACGTGGGTGATGATTAAGGTACATAACAATCCACCCAAAATCTGCACAAACAATTATAAAAAATCTGCATCCTGATTTTAAAACATCCAAACTTTGCTACATGGAGATGCGTAAATTATACAATAAGTTTTTCCCCTTACAAAACAATCATGTGATCTGATGGGAATGTGAGGTCCAGTGTAACAACTGACCAACAAGCCAGTCCCGCAAAGTGCCATTCACCATGAACTCATAAACAAGCATCTGCTCGCCTTGCTCGTAACAGAAGCCAACAAGGTTGACCAAGTTGCGGTGGTGCACCCGTGATAGGATCTCAATCTCTGTTTTGAATTCATGAGCCCCTTGCATCGACTCTTTCTGGGCCCTCTTCACAGCAACCAAATCACCTTCTGGCAAGACACCTTTATACACCTGCCACCACACAGCATCATCATCACAAAAGGTGGCACATCTCCCACTTTTTAATGTGCAAATCATCAGAAGATTTAGGGTTTCGGGTTTATCATATCTAATTTTAGACATCTGATTTTTTTCAGAAGCAACTTGGATAACCACCTTGCCATAACCACCAGCGCCAATTTCATTGCTTTCACTGAAATTATCTGTTGCCTTCTTGAGTTCAGCAAAGTAGAAGCGTCTTGCACCCTTCAATTTGGGCGCTTCACCATTGTCACCTCCACCTTCACCCCACGAAGCTGCAAAAGTCCACAACTTCTTCTTTTCATTGGGTCTATCTGCTTCATTCACTACTGGATACAAGCTATGAAAGCAAGGCTATAAACTAGACTCACAGGGGGTCAAAGAATGAGCGCTCCCCCTCCTGAATGCTATGCATAGGGGAAACCCTAATTATGAGAGGAGTGCATGGAATTAATTACCAAAGGGCTTGCTCATCTCCTCCAATTTTTTGGCCCGATGCCTCAGCATGACAACATAAATGGTTAACGCTGCAAGAACCAGCACGACAACCACTGCTCCCACAACAATCCCAATGATTGCCCCTTTCGCCAATGATGAGCTACGTCCAAGAACTGCAGCAGCAATCAAGCCAAGCGTTGAATCAGTTAGTTCTAAGGATCTCAACTGGCTGCAAATGCTTAAGCAAGAGATGATGTACCCAGGTCATGGACGCTGTAACCATGTCATGAGTCATTCAAGATGGTCATGGCAAAGGGACTAAGCACTATTACGAATGCCATGAAGTGGTGGGGTGTAGTAGCCATCGTGAGAATCTTACCAAGAAGTCCGTTCGCAATGGCCACATAATATGGTTGAAACAAACTTGTGAGGTTGACTTTTTCTTGCTCAAGCGTACTTGTGATATTTGTCACTGTTGCTTGATCCAGCATGGTGCTTGAGTCAAATGGGAAGAAAAGAATAGTGACATTGACACGTCCATTCTCAGTGAAAGTTGCAGCTGTGATCCAGACTTGTTGTGATTGTAGACCAAGACCCCTGTAGAGATAACCTTGCAGCAACGCTATCAGCGGGTCCGTGATGGTAGAGAACGAAGGTTGTTGTATTACCAAGGTGATAGTGAGCGGGTCAGCACATGAGCAGTTTTGTAGGTTCAGTGTTAAGCCAGGGCACGACTTTCCATTACATGAATTTTGTCCATAGTACGGACTTGACCAAGTCTCCAATGCTGTTGTTTCATTGCTACATCCGTATTGTGGATGAGAAATTGAGTTTGCTGAACATATTGGATTATTTGCAAACCTGCATTTTTGAAACACATTAAATAAATAATTAGAAAATAAAATTAGGCAAATTAAAAATGGCAGCAGATTCATCACCCTAAATACTCATCATAACAAAATTTATATTGAAGCTGGAACCTAAACACCTGCAAACCCTTTGGGCCTTCAACCCTAAACCCTTAACACAGGAAAATGTTGTATTGCTTCAAGACTTCCAAGACCCTTTAGGGGCTGTGCTCAAAGGTCTGGCGCCTACACCCGGCAAACCTTCAGACTTTCAACCCTAAACCCTAAGCACAAAAAAAAGTTCTATTGTTTCAAGACTTCCAAGAACCTTTGGGCTGCTGCACTCCAGATACTACCATGAAAGCACATCCGTGCTGGTGCTAAATCACAATGTTTTGAAAGCCCACTTCTGAATTCCTTTCTCATACTCAAAGTTTTGATGCCCATGAAAACACCCATCAAACCCAATGGCTGGCAAATATGAAAGACTTGGCACCCATCAAAAATCAACGGCCAGCAAATATGAAATATTCAGGAGCCATCAAAAGTGATGGCTGGCAAGTATGAAAGACTTACGCAAACTGCACTGCAGAGTAGTTGGTTGAAGTACTTTGTTGTACAATTGCTGAAATACTGTTGTTCTGAAGAGAAACAAGAGTCAAGTTTCCTCCAATTGTTGCGGGAATGGTCAAAGTTCCATTCAACCCATTGTCCGCAAGGTTCCTGTCAAGTGTGTCAGCAAATGTCAAAAATTCCTCACATTCACCAAACAAATTGGAACCATCAAAAGTTATCTAGAAGCTCAAATGAATGATCAGCAAGAGGAAGGAACTCAGCTAAGAAGTTCTACATGGAGGAGTTGCTGAGGTGTACATACTTCAGAAACACCCAATACATATAAAGTCTAAAGAAAAAACGGAATCCAAAGCGAAGTTCTCGAAACAAACACCTTTTGTTTTTCCTAACACATTCTTACTTGTGTGATGATGTGAGGGATATGTCCATTGCAACAAATCCAATAAATTTACATATAAAAATCGGTAAAAGAGCCAGAAAATAAATAAATATATATATTTCATCATGAAGAGAAACTCAGATTGGGAATTTGGAGACTTACAAAACCTGCAACTGTGGATAGCTTAGAACATCTGCTGGAAGTTGCCCAACCAAGTTGCTCTGCTGCAATGTTCTGCATATCAAAAACCAACAACTCTTATTCTCAAACACCAGATTGAAGACCAAATTGAGCACTGAATTGAACATTCACAATAAAAGTTATGTAGCAAAATATCTTTCATAAGAATAGAGAAATCTCCGTTCTCACATTGAAGAAGAAACAGCAAGACTAACACTTCCTCAGGAAGCCACAGAAAGGTAGCAAAATACATAATAAAAAGGTATATATCTGGGACTTTCTAAACAGTGTGAAGAAGAAGAAGAAAACCCAGAACTCACATTGTTTCCAAGTTTGTTGTCAGATTCAGCCAGGATGGATAAGACTGTGAGTCAAATTGGTTATAGCTCAAGTCACTGCGATTGGGCAAGCACCTCACAAACACAAATGACCAGTTTTATGACACACAAACCCACATGCTCAAATTGTGGGAAAACACCCAATCATGTACAACTAACTCCCAGGGGGAGGTCTCACTTACATTTCTATAAAAATTGACATCAGTTCAAAAGACGGGTATACTTTGTTTATTACTTTTTTTAGGGTAAAAATTAATAAAGATTTTAGGAAAGTAAATTTAGGCCCAAGGAAAGAATCTTTGAAAATATTTATATTAAAAAAACTCTCTAAAGATTGAATTTATAAACAAGTTTCTATAATTATCAATTGCTAGAGTTTCTCGTATCTATTGATAAGTAAGGGTAGATATTGACATTCATTCCATTTATAATAAGGTAGCAAAATAAAAATGCTCTCCAAATGCCAGTAAATACAAAGAATTTCACTTCACTTACATAAGAGTCAAGTCATGAAGTGCCGACAGATTGGGAATAGTTCCATTGAGCTGATTGTATCCAAGTTGACTGTACTCGCAACAGAAAACATACAGAAAGCCCACTTTGTGAAAAGTCACTTCATAAAGCCTACTTTGTAAACTTGCATGGGAATGGAAGTGGGAGTCACAAATAGAGAGCAACCAACTGACAGATCGAGCTACTGGGCTGGTTTTAAATTCGCACAAAAACAACCAGAAATTCCGCATGGTAGAATTACTGACTCCAATACACCAGGAAACTCTACTGCAGTAAACAGTTTGTGTTTGCCAAACCAGTAACTCAGAGCAGCAAAAAGTAATAGAGAATTGCAAAATAAATGGCTAAATATATACAAATGGGAAGGAATGAAGAAGTCTTACAGCTGCTGTAAGGTGCCGGTGGGTGATGTGATGTTATTGAGACTTTGTGGAATTTGACCTGTGAGCTCGTTGTTCATAAGATTTCTGTTGCATTTAAAAGTGACCCAATTCAGACCCAGATCTTGTGTCAACAGCAGAAGAAAAATAGCACCCATAGAACAAAAGAATGCTGGATGCATAATATCATACCCAAAAAACAAATCCACAAAAAATAGCCAGAATTTCTATGATATTCCAGATTTCACTGAGAATCCACAAACAAATAACCAGTGGCCATGGAAGACAAAAATTTGCAGATGCATAATTTCATCGACAATCCACAAATGATGTTAGAAAGTTCCAATAGACTGCTGCAGGAGAACTTACAGGATCTGAAGAGTAGTTATATTGCCAAGTGAGTCTGGAATTGTCCCACTGAAGGCATTGCTGTCAAGCAACCTGCATGTACCACAGAGACAAAGTACATAGTTAAAGCTTCGAAAGAACTGGAGTATAATGGTATAGTTACTGGTTTCTGGAGCTCCAACTCAAGAGCCATTGTTACCATCCTCTGAAACAAAACAAAACAAAACAAAAGAGAAAAATGAGCTTGTCAGGACCCACAAGAACTTTAGAGTGACTTACAAGTGTATCAGACTACCCAGTGGTTTTCCAGTTGTTGTGCCACCGAGTTCAGGTGGAATTGAACCTGAAAGCGAGTTGTTGTAGAAATGGCTGCCAGACACACAAAAATTCGTGAAGATGAAGAAGGTCAGCAGCAATCCAGGACTGACACCCCAAGCTCCACATTGCTGATAAAACATTTTGCAAGCTACACATTCGCAATTAGAAGGCATGGCATTAGAAGAAGAAGCAGCTCACAAGTGCAGGGCATTCTGCAATTGATCGAGGCCATGCCCATCTAAAGAAGTTGTTGAGACAGGCAACGATCCTGTCAAGTTATTGATGCTCAAATCGAACCAATACAGTTGTGTAAGTGCACCCAGTCCAGATGGTATGGAGCCTGTCAGCTGATTTCCATTTAGTGCTCTGCCGCACACAAGTCCAAAAACACAAAATCAAGTCAATCTCTCCTTCACTGTCCATTGTCAGAGGAGTGCCACAGAATTTATCTCCAAAGATTGCCGTGCAATTGGCCGGAAGGAGGTGCAGCAGCATCAGAAAGAAAGAGCACTACAGTTGTATAGCTCAAATTACAAGTCTACTTGCAAGAGTAGCATGAAAAGAAAGGGTTGTGGGTGGCAGAAAACTCTAACTCACAAGAAAGTAAGTTTTATCAGATTTGACAGTGTAGATGGAATCTGGCCAGTGTAACTGCAGGACTGCAAACTCCTGTCATACAACCCAAAATCATCATTGCCACTTTTGCCCACTTCAAAATCCTTTCTTCCTTCCACACACACACACACACACACACACACACAATTGCCAATACTATTGTTCCTGCTGCAAAGCACTGATCTTCAATGTACAAAAGAGTTTTGCACCATCAGAAAGAGTCCTATGTAGATGTGCTGGCCAACAAACTCCATCTCCAGGTTGAAAAAAAAACTTAGCACCCTCATCGAGCTGTCTTAAGAGCTAGGGACTTCTTTACTCTAAATCATTGTTCCTAATTCATCCTGAAAATGCAGCTATAAATGTGGGTCAAACTAGCAAAAATCTTGCTTGATGAAATTACAAGGAGGAGGATTTTCATAGGGTTCTTTGGGCTACAAGCAGTGAGCAGAAACTTACAAGATCGTAAGCTGAGTCAAATTTCCAAGCTCCGGCGGCAATGACCCAGATATACCAGGGTTGAAAGAAATCTCCCTGCAAACAAACAAATGAAACAAACATGCCCACAATTACAAACCCATGTTCTGATCCACATCAGGACAGAGAAGCTCCTGTCAGTAGCTTCTCAGAGCTGCTGCTGTCAAGCAGACAGACAGGCAGAGGTTAATTTGATTGATCTTGAGTGCCACAAAAACCAACACCATGATCATCATCAAATGCAAAACTGTGCATCAATCAATCAATCACTGCCGCTGCTGCTACCCAAGTAAAAAAACTTACACCAAATTGGCAATCACAAACTTTGCAATAAAATCTCGTGATGTATGCTGCAAAAAACAAAACCCTAGCCTCCTAGATCACAAAAGCTGCAAGCTTGTGAGTGATGATCTCTTTAAAAGAGAGGAGGAGGAGGAGGAGGAGACTTAGGGCACAGAAGGAGAAGAAGAAAGTAGTTGTGAGACTTACAAATCTGTAAGATTCGAAAGTGCACCAATCTCTGGACTCAAAGTTCCCGTGAGTGACATACTGCTAAGAACCCTGTCAAAAAAATTCACAGGCCAAGGAAAAAAAAAACCAACAACAATAACCACAACCACCATCAATGGACAAAACAAACTCAAAGATCAAAACCCATCTCATGATCTTGCCCAAATGTTGAAGAAGATTCATGACCAGCAGCCACAGCAACTTCCAAAAGAAGAATGAGAAAAAGGACAAGAACAACAAGAATTCAGCAGCATACATGTGCAGATGCAGTAGATGAAGAAGAAGTTGAGAAAAAGTGGTAATTACTAGTAGCTTCATGCAAAGCTGCAAGACTAGTGAAGGAGACAGCAGCAGCTTACAAGTTTGTAACAGTGGTGTTGGTCCCATCGCACGTGACCCCTATCCAACCAGAAGCACATGGATCTGTACCACTGGGCCATGGGGGTTTTCCATTGAAGGCTTGTTGTATTGCCAACAGCGCAATGACTGCACATCATTTTGCAGAAGAGATCAGGCAGGGAACTCATCAGAGAAAAATTATCATGTAATAGCAACAGTTGATCATGTCTAGAGAATCATGAGAATGACTTTTGCAAAGCAAACAAAAAAAAAAACACCACACACCGACAACAGCAAACAATCAGGAGCTGCTGCAAAGAAAATCCTTGGTGCGGAGTAAGGAGCGTACCTTCGTTGGGATTGGTGACGGCAGTGGAGCAAGAGAAGAGCGCGCTACAGCAACACAAAAGAGTCACCAAACCCTGCAGCTTCCAATTCCCCTGTAGCAGACCCATGTCTTCTTCTTCTTCTGTTTTTCTACTTCACCAAACCACGCTAGCTGCTAGATTTCAGGCGCGCGCCGCTTCCAAGAATCCAAAGACCATTAAACGGAGAAACTACTGCTCCTTCTAAACCAGAAGAACAAGAACAAGAAGACGATTTCAGCAACAGCTTAAGAGCTTCTGCCCTCCAACGCAGTTTCCAAATACCCAAATCCTCCAAGAATCCTCAAGCACTTCCTTTGCTAATTTTCTTGGGGGTCCTTATTTTACGAGAGAAGAGAGTGCGATTTCCGCCTTCTTTGCCTGTGTGCACTCCGCAAATCCTTTTTTCAGATCTGGAGCTCAAAAACTAGTCGTCATCTACATGTTCCTGCTGCAGAAGCTTCACAGCGATGGATCAGCTCTCGTCCCCGGGTTCCCAAAGATGCGCTCATCATCATCCCGGCCAATTTCATAAGCTTGCCACAGACACTCCTGCAGAAGAAGAACGCGTGCTGCTACAGATGGTCATGGACTGTGCAAGATTTTGTGAGCTCACTGGCTCACTGGCTCGCTTGCTGTTCAAGAAGCACTCATGAAGAAGTAGAAGAAGAAGAAGAAGAAGAAGAAGAACAACAACAACAACAGAAGAGATCACGTCAACGGCGGCCACAAAGCGAAAAGCTCATCAAACAAAAGCGATGATGAAGACGGGATTTTTTCAGAGTGGGAATTTTTGAAGTTAGACCAGCTGCCGTGCTTGCTGGGCTTCTGCTGATACTGCTGCTGTTGCTGCGCTCTGAGCTTCTTCATCATCTTCTTGTGGGTTTTGGCATCATCGCCAATTGCTGATCTCCACTGAGAGCGTGGACGAAGCGGCGGAGGCGGAGGACCGCGCAGGTTGCCCGAAATACGCGCCAGGTACCAAACCAACGAGCAAGAAGGTACAAAAATAGGGTACACAACTAGTAGCACTTGGTAGGTACAAATCTAGGCTACGCAAGTAGTAGCACTTGGTAGGTACAAATCTAGGGCACCCAAGTAGCAAAAGTCAGTAGGTAGAAAACTTGGTAGGTAGGAATCTAGGGAACCCAAGTAGGTAGAAAACCAGTAGGTAGAAAAAACTAGGGTAGCCAAGTAGCGGCAATTAGTAGGTAGAAAATACTAGGGTACCCAAGTTGCAGAAACGGGGTAGGTAGAAAACTAGGGTAGCCAAGTAGCAGCAATTGGTAGGTAGAAAAAACTAGGGTACCCAAGTTGCAGAACTGGGTAGGTAGAAAACTAGGGTACCTATTGTCGTTCAATGTGGTCCAATTTTTTTAAAAAAGAGTTTTTAATTTGGAGATAGTCAATTACTAATAATAATAATATTATTATTATTATTATTATTAAGGCGGTAACAAAATTTACCAGCAGCGAAAAGTAATAATAATAGGTAATAAATAATAACTGGAGTCTCCCAAAACAGTAACTACTGGGGTAATTCTTGACACGCGTTTTCATTAGTCAAACACATGAGATTGTGCCAGGTGGCTTTCTTTTTTTTTTCTTTTTTTCTTTGGGGGGGGGGGGGGGGGAGGATTTTTTTTTCATTTTTCCGTAGTTCCCAATGTGTTCCCACTATGTTCCCTTTAGGTTCCCAATGGGTTCTCAATATGTCCCCCAAGTTCCCAATGTGTTCCCAACATGTTTTTCATAGCACCTCATTTATATTCCATAAGTTTTGGCAAATGTTGTCTTCTTTTCACTTATATAGGTGCGCCAAAAGGGATGAAATCTATACTTCAAAACAAAACCTTTTATTTTAAAAAGTCTCAATAGTTTTATTTTTTCAATGATGGGCGAATGAAATCAGCTCATTGCAAGAAAAAATAATTTGAACTCGGGAGTCACATCATGGAATTAAGTCAAAATTGTCTGGGGATGTTGGCTTCTGTTGCTACCCTATAAAATTGGATTTTTTTTTAATTTGTAAAAAATTTAAAAATTTAAAAAAAACACACTAGCCCCAAGTATACCCCCCTGAAATGCACCTCCTAGAAAAAATGAGGGTTAAGGTAAGCATAAATTGGTGCCTCCTATTCCACAAATACTTGGCATAAGGTCCTCACACCCCTCCGCCCTAAAAGTCTGGATTTTTTTTGGCTTACTGTAAGGTTTTGCCTCATGCTTTGAGTCAACATTTCTTTTACTAGCAAGTTTTCGCCAAATTTCGACCTATGCAAAGGAATTTTCACAAAAAAAAAATGCCCAAAATTCACCAGATTTTGAAGAAGCTAAAAAAATTCAAATCATCAAAATTTTATGATAACTTCTAGTAGGTAGCCACAAGACATCATAGAAACAGTTCTTTTCTTTTTTTTTCTACTTTCATATCTAACATGTAGTTGAATTTGGTTAAACTATTTTCTGGATGATCGCCACTTTGACTACATGCCAATATCCTCAAAAAAACCCTGCTTCAAATTGAGTGAGGCTACTAACACGTGGGGGATATCCCAAGATGTGCTAAGCTGGGTAGGGCAATAGCTTATTTTGAGATTGCCCCCACCCTAGGGCTCAAGTCTCAAGCCTATACAAATTTACATATTATTTATAAGAATCATCACAGGATGCTTGCAGTTGTAGTAATCTTCTAAAAAGTTGAAAAGGGCTGGTCCTTGAAATCTTATTCTACTCTTTCTTCGCCCCGTCGAAGTAAACAGACCATGACGGGACGAATGGATGACCAAACGGATGGACGAATGGATGACAGGACAGATGGATGAAATGATGTTTCACATCACAACGTCTTTTACTATATGTAATTGTACCAACCTTGATACCTTATTAACTATTCCCTATTCACATAGCTACCTTAATAAATAGTTATTCTACTGACTTAACTACTATACTAACTATCTACCCTACTAACCTAACTACCATGTTAACTACATACCCTATTAACTTAATTTCCCTATTGATCTAACCATTGTATTAACTATTTATCCTATTGACATAAATATTTTACAAACCTAGTCACCTTAATAGGCCAAAGTGAACCAACCCCCATGATCGCACGAGTTAGCCTTTCTATCCATAGGATGGGCTGGATGATTCATCTTTTTTTCATTTGCCTCTTTACCTTACATTAACCAACATTTTACTATAATCAATCTTTTTTTGGCTACTGACCTTTGGCCAATTTTTTTTCATTGTCAATTTTTTCCCAACCTTAACCTCCATACTACCCACCCACCTAACTACCTTATTGACCTAAATCTTAACCATGCCTACAAACTAACAATTAATCCCTTATTTACCTTGGCAAAACTCTTATATCCTTTTGGCTAAACTTTTATTTCTTGGCTAAACGTATATTTCTTCTTGGTTAAACTTATAGTTTTTCTTGGTTAAACGTATATTTCTTCTTGGTTAAACTTATAGTTTTTCTTGGCTAAACTTCTATCTCTTGGCAAAACCTATATATTTTATTGGTTAAACTTCTATCTTTTGGCTAAATTTATATACTTTTTTATTATTATTAGAATTAATTATTATAATATTATAATATTACTAAATTTCATTTTTCTTATAATTAATTACAAATTAATATATATGATTATATTATTATATTTCATTAAGTACCTTTATTAATTATATTAATTATTTGAAAATATTTGAAAAATTATATTAATTATTATATTGACATGTGTCACCTACATCTTCAACAATGAAAAAAAACAATGATGAACCAAGGATAAACTTGGCTTATCATTGTCTACTTTGGGCGAATAGAATTTTTTAAAAAAAAAATGACAACAAGCATCGACTTGTCATCATTTTCTTTGGGTGCATAGAAACAAAACAAAACAAGTAATGACAAGTGTCGGCTCATCATTGTCTTTTCTAGGTGCACAAAAATAAAACAAAACAAGACGACAACAAACACCAACTTGTTGTCATCTTCTCTAGGTGCATAGAAATAAAACAAAAAAAAAACGATGACAAGTGTTGGCTGGTCATCATCTTCTCTGGGTGCACAAAAACAAAACAAAAAAATATGACGATGAGCACCAACTCATTATCGTCTTTTCTCAATGCACAAAAACAAAACAAAAAAAGATGATGATGAGTGTTGGCTTGTCGTTATCTTCTTTCAATGCACAAAAACAAAACAAAAAAGATTATCATTCGTCATCGTCTTTTACAACTAATGAAAAAAGGGGAAACCTAGGAGAAAAATGTACTTGCATTTTAGCAAATATGATTAGTCTTGTCCTCTAGCAACAATTGCTCTAACAAACACGATTGTTCCACCAAGCTTTATCTAAGAGCTAATGAACTTTGAAAGTAATCAAAGCAAAGATTTCATAAACCTAAACCTAAATTGAAAATGTTGAAAAACCACAAGTACAAAA
>Ga0116227_10006905_pt1 | contig 22630 bp, 19 predicted proteins | sample S1TSphgellanicum_FD_89693 | JGI IMG/M metagenome (GOLD analysis project Ga0116227, IMG submission 89693) | Host-associated microbial communities from peat moss isolated from Minnesota, USA - S1T2_Fb - Sphagnum magellanicum MG | ecosystem: Host-associated > Plants > Peat moss > Unclassified...
AGTAGCGCCGATCAGATCCTCCGGAATATGAGTGCAGGTTAGTTCTATCTCTTGTAAGAGACTTGAATGATTTCTTAGTAAATCGTCCAAAACCTTCAGCTGTTCGGGAGATCGGAGCGCTCTGCCCCCTTTAGGATGCGCCGTAAAAATATAGCCCCCCTCGGAAAGATACTCCCGAAGGATGCCGGGTCTGTCTTTTACGGTGAGCGATCGCTCCGGATCATTGCGGATTGAGGGATCTGCAAAACCCTTTGATATTTCTCCGTTTGTACAAAGAGGGGTTGCGGGAGCGGGAGCGTGAATAATGCAAATTGACTTTACGATCTCTTTAGATCTCAGCAGCTGCACAAGCGCTCGTTCAAAATCTACCTGCGCATTCACAAACAAGGGGCGCAGCTCTGCATCGGAGCCTTCGCGAATAACAAACGAGGTCGCTGCTAACTCATCGAGAAGCTCGGAAACGGACGGTTGCGTTCCCGTAAAAGTTTTGACCGTTTCGAGTATTGATTTTGAGTTTGCGGCAAGACCGGTTGCGCAGTTGAGCATTAAACACGATACAATCGATAGAACTTTATAAGTTTTCATCGGAAATCTCCTTTTTTGCCTTCATCGTCCAATAGTATAAAAGTTCCAAAATATCACCCTTACGGTTTTTTAACCGGTTTTTATTGCGTATCTACCGATTGAGAATAAGCGTCAAAATCTTTCATATCCTTAGGGTAAGGCTCATCGAGGTTGGGGTCGACTAAAATCCAGTCCGGAAAATATATATTTTTATTCAGGTCTTCGAGTAAACGTCCGGTTCTTTTCGGAGCTATGACAACTTTATCTTGATTGTTCAAGTAAGCCGCCCACCAAGAGTAACAAGAGTTTGATATAATGTGATTTTTTAACATCGACATCAGAAAAAACTCTTCGATATGATCCCCCCTCTCGATAAATATGAATTTCTTTTTAAAAGAGGGAAAATGCTCCTTGCACCAATTAATTCTATCGGAAAAAACAACAAAAAGGGTGTCTTTTGGAAAAAGGTTCAATGACTTTTCGTAATACTCGAGTCCTATGAAACGCATGACGGAATCATGATATTCTTTATTATAGGTTCTCACGTGAACGCTGACGGAGTTCGGATGATTTAACAGGTCGGAGTACCGGTTGCGAATGGAGGTTAAGACTTCGGGAGAGGGGGCGAATAAATCAACAAACCTCTCTCGATAGTGGTGAAAATGTTTCCAACAAAAAAAATCGCCGATTAAGTATAGGTCGGGTTTAAAAGGCACCGGATTACAATCCCACCATCCGCCGCCGCCGTCATATTCATTATAGTAGTTTTGTATGGGCCTCGGAAGCGGGGACGCATTTATGCGAGAAAAAAATCGCTCGCAGTTATAAGAAATATTCCACTCCGATTTATCAAGTTCGGGAAAAAATGCCTCTACGTCATAATCCCACGCGTAGGCCATAGTTGTTGCTATTTGATTCATATTGTTCGCCAGTTGCCCCGTAAGACGACAGGTTACGAAAGGGACTTCGGATCCGTAGATACTAACTGTAACGAAGGGATAAAAAAAAGAAAGTGTTAGGGATAAAATTCGGCGCAAGGGATTGTCTCCTGAGTTCTTTGTGATAATTCTATAAAGGGTAATTGCGGGTTGAAGTACTTTGAGCACAAACTCAGGTTCGAGCTGGTTCGGATTAAAAAATCCGATCGTGAGAGGACGAGAGCGTCGATAAGAGCGCTCTCGCCTGCTTGATAAGGGTCTCTGCTTTGATCTAAATGTAACGGCTGACCGTCGGTCGATCGTTTGATTTCGAAATAACACACTCTACCCGGAAATCGTTTTAGCATAAAATCTAAAAATGCCTCCTCATCCGTAGCTATAAATATCTTGTAATCCGTTTCTTCGGGAATTGACTCCGTTACTACATTAATATTTTTGATAACGTCGGAATAATCGACCCTGGGTGCTTCGTAATATAGTTTGTCCGTTCCTCTGTAGTGAATTCCTATGACAAACTTCCCGGGGAAATTATCCTCTATAAAACAATCCACTTTACTAAGTATGTGAGATTTAACCCTGATGTATTTTACGATTAATTCATGGTTGTCCTCTATGGAGTTTGAGAACTCGATCGAGTTGGGATCTATGTGTGTATCTTCTTCAATGCAGGTTGTTCGACGTGAAGAATTCTCGTTTCCTAGGATGATGGGCTCAAAATAGTACTCCCACCAATTTAAGCCCATTTTCTCATCATAATACAGTCCCGTTTTAGCAAAGTCGACATGCAGTCCGTTTATTTTATCTCTTTCGTATTCTTGCAGGAAAAATAAAACAAAGTGAAACATGCTAAACATTCCGTGAGGCTTGCTTCGAAGGACGATAAAATCCGTTTCTGCTGAAATTATACTATCATGAAAAATAAAAGGAAGGAGAAAGACAAGAAACAGTTTCATTTTCATTAAAGCTCCGGAAGTATTAAAGATTTTCCCGAGAGCATATAGCTTGTGAAGGATTACGGCAAGAGTTCTCTTTAATATCTCGGCGGAAAGCGGTCTTTGGTAAACGCTTTTTTCTTATCGACCTGCCGCTCGGATAATATTCTCGTCGGCTTTTTGCATACGATCCGGGTAGTTGAAAACCGACGGGTTCGGTTTGACTGCTTCAATAATAGTCTCTTTATCACAAAAGCAGGAGACGAAGAGTATGGCTCTTCCGTGCCGGTTGGAATCTTGAGAGCCGAAGTAAACCGGCCTAATGTGGGTATTTTACATGTACCATAAAAGCTTTCGACTTTATTTGAGAGTTGTTTACGAATCCGCTCCTTTATATAAAAGAAAACGGGATCGAGCGTGCGATCCCGTCTTTGATAAATACTTGTTAGATAGAACCGGGAAAGGTTAGTTCAAAGCTTGCAGGACCTCGTATCCCGTTTTCAGGAGGAAGATACATAAGACCTACCATAAGAATAGTGCCGTCGTTTAGAGTCAACTCGTACCCTCTGTCAAAACCGTTAAACCCTTCCGTTTTGTCGATGTTTACGACTTCCCGGTTCCCGATCAGCTTTGCGAGTCTTAGCTCTGCCAGGATTGCTTCTTTTTCCCGTTTTTCCTGACCTGCAGGAGGAAGAGCTTTTCTTACTGCCGACTCCGGACGAGCAGCTGCGGAATTCGGGAAATTTAGTTCAAACTTCGCGGGGCCTGCGAAGCCGTCTTCTCTCCGAAGATAGGTAACGTTGACCGTCAGAGAGGTTCCGTCGCTTAGGGTAACCAGATAACCTCGGTTCCCGCCTTGTGCTTTGTCTATCGAAGATACAGTCCTGCCGTTCAGCAGGTCGGCAAGTCTCGGATCTGTCAGGATTGCGTCTTTTTCTCTTTTTTCCTGAGCCCACGGAGGTAGTGCGGTCAAACCCGTCATGTGCATTGAATTATGTGTTGAAACAGCTGATATTTCCATGAATTTACTCCTTTTTTTGTTAAAAAAATTAGTTTGCCTCATTAAGGAAATCGATGTAGCCCTATCTCGAACGTAGAGACCTTCCCGTGGATATTCTTATTAACCATCCCGGGTTTTTGTAATGTCAATTATTGCAATATTAATGAATTAATTCAATTAAAATGAGCGATTTACGTAAAAACTTTATTTTAAACCCTTACTGTAAGGCTCGAATTAAAATACCCGCCAAAACAGCTTTATTTTGAGGGTTTCCCGAGGATATGGCTTTTAGAAGAGTGTCTATCCCCGAGCTTTGTTGTTTATTGATAAGCATTTCATACGCTCCTATTAACAAAGAGGAGCTTTCTTCGGGAGTTAGATGATACGTGTCCGTAAGTCTCATATTCCAAGGAATCGCGGATCTAAAACGGATAAGTTGATGAGAAACGTTGTCTTCTATGAAGCGGAGAACGGCTTCTTCGTAAGGCCCCTCTTCCTTCATTCGTACAAGAGCGAGGTTACAATAGGCCCTTACAAGAGGGGCTCCCGCTTTTAACGACTGCGTTTTTAAAAAAGCAATCGATTCGGGGGTGCCGAGACTTTGTACGGAAGAGATGATGACGGGAACAAGTTCATTTTGCCGAGCTTTTAGCAAAAGCTCGGCAAGCTCCAAGAAAACGGGACCGGGCAAAAGAGCCGCTCTTTGTATCATATGCTCTTTTATGGCAACGCTAAGAGCTCTCATGTCAAAATAGCTATTCTCCGCATGTTGTTCGAGAGAAGAAATAACTTTCCAAGCTTGCATCGATCCGCCGAAAGAGGCCGTCGGCTGAAATCCGAGATCCTTGCTGTCTTTAACGAGAAATTCGACTAAAACGGGCAGTGCTCTTGAATCCCTTTGCTGTAAAAGGGATCTTGCTGCGTTGAAGCGCACGTTTCTGTTTGCGCTTTTCAAAAGAGAAACGAGGACGTTTTCTTGCCCCGGAATATCGGCAAGAAGGCTTATTGCAAAAAGATTTTCGGATTGTGCTTCGTTTCCTATTAGCCTCGGAGCATCTTTATCACCGAGTGCATACAAAGCATTATAGGCGGCAAGGCGAACGTTCTCGGAGCTGCTCGAAGAAAGTTTTTTCAGTTTTTTTAGCGAGCGCATGTCTTTTAAATACCCGAGAGCTGCCGCCCCCGCTTCCTGCTCTCCTCTGTCGGGGTGTGTAGCGGCGGCTCTTATCGGAGGAAGCAAATCGTCTCTTCCGTGCCTTGCAGCGCTTAAGATGGCTTCTATTTTCGTCGGGTGGAAGGAATCATCCATTAAATGTCGTAAAGTTCCGATTGCCTCGGGAGTTCCTATGATCGCAAAAAACTCGGGGAAAAAGTAGCGCATCGGAGGAGGGAGTCTATACATAAGAGATTCGATTTGCCCCGTGGCACTCTTCGATTTTCGACTCGCCAGATAAAACGCCGCTTCAAGTCTCGTTTGAAGATATTGAGAAGACATCGCTTTATTGAGCAGAGCATCGGCAAAATCCTCTTGAGCTCTTCCTATATATTGCAACCCGGCGCTTTGTATGTTCGGGTCGGGAGAAGCGATTGCAAATTCAAGTATGTCGATAGGGGCTGTAAGCCCTGCAAGACCGAGTCCGAAGATGCCGAGCATCTGTTCATCCGGATTGCGACTGCGCGCGCTCTGCTCAATCCAGGAAATGCCCATCTGTTGCAAAATTTCGAAATCGTGCCTTCCGAGAAGGTCTTTATAGCTCTCGTAGAGCTTTATAGCTTCTTTGTAGTTTTGCGATTGCGCGAGATAAAGGATCTGCCTTTTTTGTCCGAGCCTGTCAAAGGAAACCTGTTCCGCGCCGATCAAACTGCAAAAAAGAAGGGAAATCGAGATTAGCCGATATTTCATATAAGACCTCTTACCGTAACCTTTTCTGCAATGGGAAAGGAGAGGGTCCCGGGGTAAATTACATAAAGGTGATCCAATTTCAGATCCTCGCAAGCGATTCTCATTGAAGGAGTAAGTTTGGGCTTATCGGAATATTTAAATTCATACCCGATTTTTTTTCCGTTTTTGATTATAAGCAGATCGAGCTCCGCTTTCGATTGGGTAGCCCAGAAATAGCACTCTTCCGTCTGAGCATCTTCTTGCCGGATAATTGCTTCCAGAGCAAATCCCTCCCAGAAAGATCCCATTTTTGGATAAACGTTCATTTCCGATGTATTGCGAATTCCTATCAGAGCATGTAAAATACCGCTGTCGCGGAAATAAATTTTAGGAGATTTTACCTGTCTCTTTTCCAGGTTTTCATACCAAGGAAGCAAAACCCGAACCATAAAAGTCCCCGACAAAACGTCCAAATATTTACGAACCGTGTGGTCTGAAATCCCAAGAGATTTGCCAAGCTCGCTTGCATTGAAAATTTGTCCGTGATAGTGCGCGAGCATGAGCCAAAATCGTCTCATTTGCTCGGAAGGAATTTGGAACCCCAAAGCGGGGATATCTCTTTCTAAAAAAGTACGGATATATGATTGGCGCCAAAAGAAACTGTCATCTTCCGTTTCGGCTAAATAGGATAGAGGAAAACCTCCTCGGAGCCAAAGGGTATCGCAGTTCGGATCGGGCAACTCGTCAAGAGAAAAGGGACTAAGTTCAATGTATCCTATACGGCCTGCGAGCGTTTCCGAAGATTGCCGAATCAAGTCTCTTGAAGCGCTTCCTAAAATCAAAAATTTTCGATTTTTACTTTTTTCGTCAATTAAAACGCGGAGAACCGGGAAAAGCTCGGGAAGTCTTTGAATTTCATCGATGACAATTAAGGTGTTTGAAAGCCCCGATAAAGCAAGCATCGGATTTTCCAATCTGGCGAGATCTATCGGATTTTCCAGATCAAAAAAATGGTAATTTTGTTCGTAATGCGAATCTATAAACATTTTTGCCAAAGTGGTTTTACCCACCTGTCTGGGACCTAAAATCGCACAAGCGGCATGAACCCTAAAATTCATCTCTATGGATTTTAGGTACTTAGGTCTTTTCACGGCTCGTACCTTGTATTTTCTAAATCGGTTTAGATTTTACAAGGTATTTCAATTTAAAGTCAAATTTGCACATTGGCAGATAGTATTCATGTTGTTTTTGGGGAAGAAGCCTTTGTAATTCATTAGCTTAATCGCTAAAAAACCGACATATACAGAAAAAATCCCGAATTTAAAAAACTAATATTATTATTTTATTGTAAAAAAAAGAATAAATTAGTTAAGATATACCATATAAGTTAAGATATACCATATATTTTTAATATAAAAACAAAAAAGGAGTTATCTATGTTTAACGCTTGTAGAAGATTAGTCCCTTTGGCCATAGGAGCCGTCGGGTATCAAATCGTGAATTCGAATCCGTCTTCAACGGATCTCAATGCCTCAAAAATCCCCCAATTTTTTTCAAGATTTATGACTTCTTGCGATGACAAATGGGAAAGGCCTCGTAGAATTGAAGGCGGACCGAATGGGAAGGTCTGGATAAATAAAACAGAAATCTTATGGTCTTATGATCATGGACACAAAATGGCATCGGCAAACCTCATATCTCGAAGGTTAATCGCGGAAAAAGCTGAACTGCTTACAAAAATCAAAGGCGATAGTATCCTGTACAAATCCGGTGTCAAAGGTTCCACGATGTTCGAATTACTTTCTGCAGATCTCAGAAACGATCCCGAAGTGATTGCAGCTTCCGGGCTCAGTTTAATTCAGCGCATCGAAATCGAAAACAGGATTACCGGAACCACCCTTTTCGAACGCGTGTGTTCAGCTTTAACCTCGGTAAGGTAAGCGAATAAATAACAGGAAAGGATCCGGTCACACCGGTCCTTTCCCTTTCAAAACCGGTACCCCATCCGCTTGTCCTAATTTTTCTGATCATTGGGAACCTAAAGAACTTTCAAATGCTTCCAAAGATCTACCCCTACAATTTTTAGCAGCTCTTTGCAAGAGTTAATCGGAAGACCCATAACGTTGTAGTAACATCCGTCTATCTTCTTCACGACAAGGTTTCCTCCTTCCTTAACGCAATAGCTGCCCGCTTTTTCGGTAAACTTGATTCGATCGAGATAAGCCCCGATTTGTTCTTCCGTCAGCTCGTTGAAAAATACGAGTGTTTTTTCCGATTTCACGTAACATTTACCTCGGGCAGACAGGGCAACGGCCGTATAAACCGCGTGGGGATTGCCTGATAGAATTCTCAAAAAAGACTGCGCTTCTTCTCGATCTTTCGGTTTGTTGTAGATAATTCCGTCAAAATACACGGTTGTGTCGGCAGTCAGTATCACCGCTTCCGGGTGAAGTTTTGCAAGAGCGGATCCTTTTTCCTTTGCCAAACGTTCCGCGTAAGCCGCAGGATCTCCTTCGAAATCAACCGTATCTTCGTCAAAGTCGGAGGCTATTTGTTTGAAAGGGAGAGAGAAGAAACCGAGGATTTGCGCTCTGGCGGGAGAGCCCGAACCCAGAATAATTTGAGGGATTGCCACTAAACACCCTCCTCGTATTTTTTCTTACCTTCTTCCATTGCCTCATCCAAATACGAGGTCAGATCGGGGGCATATTTCTCAAGCCATCCTCTGAGCGTCACAACGCAGTAATCCAATCCGATTTTCGGGCCGGCTGCGATATCTTTGACAATCCCGACCCTTCCTATGTCGATTTGGAAGACTTTAGAATCGATACAGCCGAAGTTTCCGTAGTAGATTGTCGGACGTTCAATGCCTTTGCTAAGAAGAGTAAGAGAAAGATCTACGTGAGCGCGGATCAACTCTTTCATTTTTTCCGAATTTCCTTGTTTAACCAAAGAAGCCATGACTTGATAGAGAAGATCGGTTCTTTTCTGAACGAGAAAACAAGCTCCGTCGAGGTCGACTTCATGTAAGATCCCTATCTTATCATACAAAACCAGCTTATGATTTAAGGTGTCGGTTTTCCGTAAATGCAAATATTCAACGCCCGTTTCTTCTTGAAGAAGAGAAAATGCCGTCTCATAGCTTTCGAAATCTTTTCTACTTTGCGCCTCAATCTCTTTTGCGTAAACCTTTTGAAGGACATCTCGAACGAAGGGGAGTTTGTACAGCCCTACGTTATAAGGTTTTCGGAAAGGACGAATCGTAACGCTCGGAAAATGCGTTTTAAACACTTTAAGGACATGCTGTTTATCTTCGGACAGAAAGACAAACGCTTGTTTACCCTTTCCGAGGTAGGTGTACTTTTGTTGTAAAATCGGTAGGATTTTTTCGGAAACGAGGTCTTCGGATTCGGCGGAAGCTTTCTCAAAGGGCTTTAGCAGATATTGTATCGACAGGTCATCGGTCAGCTCTTTACAAGTTGCATGTAAACTGAAAAAAGCAATTCCGGCCAGGGTTATTTTGATCCATTTTTTCATCAAGACCTTCGAAGTTAAAAAAATATAGTAGGCGAGATGCCGTTTGGCTAGGCAATTGTTGCACAAATTGTTTTTTTTATCTAGATTCACATTTATACTACTTTTACAAATTAGGGTGTTTATGCAGGAATTTTCGGATAACGCGTCGCCAAATCCTCACGATTTGAGCTTGCATAAACAAGTAAGAGATATCACCGACATCTTAAAACCCGAGCTTTTAAGGCTATCCAAACAGCCTGAGGGCTCGAGCGGGAATATAGATCTGTACCTTGCCTTTGTGAAACAAATCAAATCGGTTCGCAAGGAAATGACCAACTGCGACGCTTTATTTGCTTTCCACAACGTTGTTGACCATATGGCCAAGGCGATAGAGCTCGCCGAGAAAAAAGGTCCCAATCAAGAAATTCTATGGCATTTGCAAGAAGTTATGGCTCTTCTGTTCAAAGTACAAAACATGCCGAGTTAATCAATCTATCGGGTGAACAAGGTGTGATACATTAAACTTCTTACGATCGACACCCGGGAGTCTTTTCGGAGGGGGGTGGAGTTTCAAGACCGGTTAATCGGGCCAAATCCGTGAAACCAACAATGTTCAAATCGATATGTCTCTGCCTCTGCTTGAGTATTTGTAAGCTTGTCGAAATAATCTCAATTAGACTGCAGTATTCAATAAAATATTTTTTTACTCGTTTGTATGGAAATTTATTACCCTTTTCGGGTATGATCTTCCCCTGAAATCTAAAGGGGAATAGGAATGGTCTCGATTAAGGGTAATAAAATTCATTTTACAAGTCTCGGTTGTGCAAGAAACCTTGTGGATACCGAGGTTATGATCGGTATCTTGCTTAGAGCGGGATATGAAGCAACTCCGAAACGGGAGGAGGCCGACTTTTTAGTGGTTAATACCTGCGGTTTTTTAGCCTCTTCGAGGGAAGAGTCCTGTTTAACGATAGAAGAGCTCGTTAAGGATAAAAAAGCAGGAGCGAAGATCGTCGTCACGGGCTGTATGGTCCAAAAGCACAAGGAAGAGCTTACCTCCAGATTTTCCGATATACATTATTATCTCGGATCCGGCGACGTTGAGAAAATCCTGGAAGCGATCGAGACTCCGAGACCGGGAGAAGCGGTTACAACCGCAAAAAGCTATCTCCAATCGGGGGAAGTGCCAAGACAGGTCTCCACTCCCAAACACTACGCTTACCTTAAAATTGCCGAAGGGTGTGCAAAGCAGTGCGCTTTTTGTATCATCCCTAAAATTAAAGGACCTTTAAAAAGTAAATCAATCGAACAGGTTCTCAAAGAGTTTACCATCCTTCTTGACGGGGGAGTCAAAGAGATCATCTTGATCGCTCAAGATCTCGGCGATTTCGGAAAGGAAACAAGGGAGAAAAAAAATCTCGAGGCGCTCCTTCGAGAAATCTCCAAAATAGAGCGTCCGTTTTGGCTCAGACTCCTATACCTTTATCCCGATGAAATAACCGACGAGCTCATTGCGATCATCAAAGAAGATTCGAGAATTTGCAGATATCTCGATATGCCGATACAGCATATCAACAGCGAAATCCTACGTTCGATGAAGAGAAAAACTTCGAAAGAGCAGATCATCCAAATAATCGAAAAGCTTCGCGCAGAAGTTCCCGACATCGTCATACGAACAAGTCTTATGGTCGGCTTTCCGGGAGAAACCCAAGAGCAGTTTGAAGAGCTTATGAACTTTGTAGCTTCTTACAAACTCGACAACATCGGAATTTTCAAGTATTCCATGGAAAAAGAATCCGCGTCGGCAACTTATCCCGATCACGTATCCGAAGAGATCAAACAAAGACGTTACGAAGCTATTGCAAAACTCCAGCTCGATACTCTTAGAAAGATCAACAAAAAGTGGGTTGGGAAAACCCTTCCCGTAATAGTTGAAGGATACCATCCCGAATCACGCTTTTTGATGGCGGGTAGACACTACGGTCAGTGTCCCGAGATTGACGGCAGAGTTATCATCAACGACGGACGAAAGGTAACCGACTTCGGAGAGATTTATTCAGTCCAAATCACGGAAACCGCAGACTACGATCTGATAGGAAAAGTTGTTGCTCCCCTTTCGGTAAAGAAAGAGATCGAGAAACCGGAAAAAACGCTAGCTCTTGTATGAAGGATTTTTCCGAAAAGAAAGTCTTCTTAAAAAAAGACAAAGAAAAAATCCTGAAGCAAAATAGACACCCTTGGATATTTTCGGGAGCTATAGAGTCTTTTCCTCCCGGATTCGTGTCGGGGGAGTGCGCCTCCGTATACAGTCAAGCGGGAGAGTTCCTGGCAATTGCATACTTTAATACCGCTAACTCTCTTTCCGGCAGAGTGCTTTCTTTTCAGAAAAAAGCGGTATCCGCTATCATCGAAGAAAAAGTTAAGTCGGCGATCGCTTTCAGAAAAACCCTTTTTGACCTTAAGCAAACAAACTGTTTCAGACTGATTAACGGAGAAGAAGACGGACTTCCGGGGCTTACTCTGGACATCTACGGAGAAGCGGGCGTCCTTCAGATCAGTACCCTGGGAATGGAGCGCCTCAGACCCGTTTTGCTCGAAGTTTTACGAAAAGAATTATCTCTTGCAAGTTTGTACGAGAAGTCAAATTCCCCGTCAAGAGTGCAAGAGGGCCTCGATAAAAAAGAAGGTCTTGTGTACGGATCCGAAGTAAACGAAGTGATCGTTCTGGAAAACGGCATTTCGTTTATCGTATCGATTCCCGACGGTCAAAAAACCGGTTTTTTTCTTGATCAAAGAGAAATGAGAAAAAAAATAGGGGAAATTTCCAAGGGGAAGTCGTTCCTTAACTGTTTTTCGTATTCGGGAGGTTTTTCTCTTTTTGCCCTACAAGGCGGAGCCAAGGACGTAAAAAGCGTTGACGTTTCGGGAAGCGCTCTTGACCTGTTAAAAAGAAATACCCGGATCAACGGTTTTTCTCTTCACAAACACCGTCTTGTAGAAGAAGACGTATTTCCCTTTTTGGACAAAGAAGATCTGTCCGTTTACGACGTCATTATATTGGATCCCCCCGCTTTTGCAAAGAAAAGGGAAGATGTCGAAACCGCTTCCAAAGGATATCGAGGCATAAACCAAAAAGTATTTGAAAGATGCAAAAAAGACGCTCTTGTACTCACTTGCTCCTGCTCGTATTTCATGCAGGAATCTCTGTTTCAAACGGTGCTTTTTCAAGCGGCGACTGCAGCGGGCAAAGAAGTGCAGATCTTGAGCCGTCATATCGGAGCTTTCGACCATCCTGTATCCTTATACCATCCGGAAGGGGCGTATCTAAAAAGCTTCCTTCTTCGAATTCTGTAAGTTATTTTTTATTAGCTAAAAAAAAACCTCGTGTGCATCTTGAAAATAGGTGAAGTCAAGCAGAGGTCATCCATGAAATTCAAGTTCATTACTCTTTCCGATCCCTATTATAAAGATGCCAGAATGTTAAGATGGGAAGTCCTCGAGAAGCCGATGGGGATCCCTCCCGGGTTCGAGCTATCTCCCGAAGAAAAAACCAGCATACAGCTGATTGCTTTGATTAAAGATCACGTTGTCGGCTGCGTACTATGCCATCCCCAATCTGAAACCGAGGGGAAAGTCTTTGATTTCGTCCTTACCGAAGAGGGGAAAGGGTTCGGTAGGAAGATGCTATCGAAACTCGAAGAATACTTGCAGCGCAAGGGATTAAACCATCTATATGTGATGGCTCAAGAAGATAATTTAGATTTATTCTCTCATCTCGGCTACTCGCAAGAAGGAGACCCGTTCGAGCGGTATGGAGTTCGTTATAGGAAAATGGGCAAATATCTTTTGCTTTCGGCCTAAAACAACACTTCCCAAAAACAGCCTCTTTTCGGTAGATTGTTGAATAATATCAAGACTTAGGAAAAGAGGCTTCATGTCCATACAAGATATACAAAAAATTCTCGGGAAAAATTCGGATAACCTGCTGGCGCATGTTTGCAACACCATCCCTAAATCACGTCTGCATGTGCCGGGACCCGACTGGGTCGATCGAATTTTTTCTCAGTCGGATCGAAATATTCGAGTATTGCGAAGTTTGCAGCAGCTTTTTTCTCACGGAAGACTTGGGAATACGGGGTACCTTTCCATCTTGCCCGTAGACCAAGGAATAGAACACACCGCAGGGGCCTCCTTTTCAAAGAATATAGATTACTTCGATTCCGAGAACATTATTAAACTGGCCGTCGAAGGGGGATGCAACGGCGTTGCAACGACTCTCGGCGTCTTAGGATCCGTTGCAAGAAAGTACGCGCATAAGATTCCTCTCATTTTAAAATTGAACCACAACGAGCTTTTGACCTATCCCAATAAGTACGACCAGATTATGTTTGCTCAGGTGGAACAAGCCTATGATATGGGCTGCGTAGCAGTCGGGGCTACCATTTATTTCGGTTCCGCCGAAAGCGACCGACAAATCACGGAAGTAAGTCACGCCTTTGCACTCGCTCATGAACTCGGAATGGGAACAATTCTTTGGTGTTATCTACGCAATAACGCGTTTAAAACCGCAGGCACGGATTATCATGAAGCGGCAGATCTTACAGGGCAGGCAAACCATCTCGGCGCTACGATAGGTGCCGACATTCTAAAGCAGAAACTTCCCGTCAATAACGGAGGGTTTAAGGCTTTGCATTTCGGGAAAGAGACCGAAGAGATGTATACGAAGCTCAGCTCTCCCCATCCGATAGACCTCACAAGATACCAAGTTGCGAACGGCTATATGGGAAGGATGGGTCTCATCAACTCCGGCGGAGCTTCGGGAGATAACGACTTACTCCAAGCGGTCGAGACCGCGGTGATTAACAAAAGAGCGGGCGGTATAGGTCTTATTTCGGGTAGAAAAGCGTTCCAAAAGCCTCTTAAAGAGGGGATAGAGTTACTAAATACGATCCAAGACGTCTACCTAGCAAAAGAGATCACCTTGGCTTGAAACCGAGGCGGAGCGAGGGTTCTAATATTCTCCTCTGCGTCTTTTTTTACTCGGGAAGTCGGTAAAAGTTGTTACGTGTAGTATTTTATTTCCAAACCCATCGGTCTGATCGGTTACTCTGGCGCCGGCTATAAAATGACGCCCTGCCGTACCTGAATTTACGAGTAGATTCTGTAGAGCTACGGGAATCATATTTGCGCTATTTGTTATAATATACCTTGGCCAATAAAGATTGTGTTCGTATATCCTCGTTTTTTCGAGTGAATGCCCGTGAGTTTTTAAATCTCTCACAACAATTTCCATGAACCTTGCGACCGAAGGCTCATCTTCAAATTCTTTAAGTAGATCTCGTTCTTTAACGGTAAACCCATTTCGAGAAATAGCTCTCATTGTTTTCTCCTTGCGTTAATATCCAAATAAATCCCAATCTGCATCCGAGGGGTTTAATATGCTTATTGTTTTATTTCCTAATCTATCGGTTTTATCGGATACTTCCACTCCCCAACACCAACGATTCTCTTGAGTTGATTTTACAAAGATCCTTTGTAGTTGTTCTTGGGGAATTCTTGAACTATTCGTTATTGCATACGCTTCCCATACGAAATTGTATTTTTCTTTCACCTTTGTTTTTTGGATTGAATGACCGTAAGGTTTTAACTCTTCCAGCACAGTTTTCATAAGGCCTTTAGCGAAAGGAGTCTTGTTGTCAAATTCTTTAATTAGATTTTCTTCACTAAGAGTAAAGGGTATGGATTGATCACCTTTAGGAATAGCGCTCATTGTTTTCTCCTGATAATTACAAATAAGAGAAATATGTTAAGCAGAATAGGGAATTAATACAATCGAAACCGTTAGTTGCGGTTTGTCTCCCAAGGAAAGGGGTGCTTGGGTGGAGGGGCTTTGGAACTGTCGGGGGGAGGGATCACTTTGGTGAGCACTCCGAAAGGCCCCATGGCGTTGGAAAGAGTCTTGCTCTGCCAGATCACGAGAGCGGTGATTTTAGAAGTAGCCGAGCCTCCTTTGATTTCAACGTCATTCAGAGGTCCCTTGACGGGGATTCTGATGACGTAGTCGCTCGGGAGGTTTTTGATGCCGAAAGCAGCGCCGAGCGCATCGGCAGTAAGCCCGAGGGACATGTCCGCATACTTGGCCTGAAGATCAACCGTTCCCCAAAGCGCTATATCGTACGTATGGGCAAAGAGCACTTCGGTTCTTCCGATTGTCAGAGTGCTTTGATTTACGTCGAATTCCATGGGGGCGAACCATATTTCGATCTCGTTTCCTTCCGGCATTTTGGAGTTGAGTTGTTTTAGAACGGCAATCATCGTTCCTTCGTTTCTACAGTAAATTTTCCCGAAATTGATCGTTCCCGACGGGATTGTAATGTTTGAAATATTTGCGGGGTGGAGAGGGAAGGAGAATCCCCGTTTAGGGATTGTGATCGTGATCGGAGCCGGGGCATAAAGAGATTTTATTGAGCTTGCGTTAGCTTCTCGTAAAAATACTCGGCTGGTCTCGTGGTTTAAGATGAAATGAAGCCCGAGGTCTTTTGTAAGCAGTAAATTGCCCGACTCTATTTTACCTGCCAAATCGAGCTGTGTTCTCGGAGATTTAACGGCAAAAGAAAGAGGCCCGTTTCCGTTTTCTATGGAGAGGTCGATAGAGGCATCAAAAGAAGGGCCTAAAACGAGAGTAAAGAACTCCTTATCCAAAGAAAGGGCCGCATCCAATGCGGACGAGGCCATGCTGCAGGCTTGTCCTTTTACTTTCGTTTGTAGTTTTGCCAAAGAAAAAGAGCCGTCTTCGGTTAAAAATTTTGATAGACCCGCATCGAGAGTTAATGTTCCCTCGGATACACCCGGAGCGGATGCTTTCGCTTCCGCTTCCAGGTGGAGTTCTTTTTCGGAGGCTTTTTTCCGAAGAAGTATTTTTGCATCCGAAAGAATGACGGGATGAGAACCGTTTTGTCTGAGGAAAGTTGTTTTTGCGTTTGTGACGACGGCAGATATTTTGGTGTCCGTAAGATCGGGAAGTTTGGTGTTCGGTACGTAAGGGATTTCAAGTTCCGAAACCGTGCAGCGCAGTTCGGTATTCTCCCTGAGAGCAAAAGGCGTGTTCGGCGTTAATAAATCGTATCCGCTAGGAGTTAACGTATATTCAAGAATGAAAGGTCCCGATCGTTTGGGGAAAAAGATGCCTTCTTCTTTTAACGATACGGCGCCTTTTATCCGTAAAATGGAAGTAGTTGCATCGATCGAGAGAGTTTGATCTTCGGGAGTCTTTTTAAAGCGGACGGAAGAGGTTAATCGCTCCCCTATCAAAGAAGTCTTCAAAGGGTACAGATTTTGTAAAAGCTCGATCGGTAGATCATTGGATGTAAGATCTATTGAAAGGTTGGAAAAATCTCCGCACTCCAAAATCTTCTCCAAAACTCCCGAACCTTCAAAACTTCCCCGCGTCACGGAGGGAGCGGTAAGATCCAGTTTGAATGAAAAGTCGCATCGATCTTTGGATCCCGTAAATTGTATTTCCGAGCCTAAGTTCTCAAACACAAGCTCTTTTTCGGTCTCTTTATTTTTGAGACGAATCGGTGTTACCGCTACTTTTGCTTGTATCTTTTCAGATCCCGCCGCATCTTTTCCCAAGGGGATTTTTCCCTGTTCAATCGTTATTTTTGCTGTTGCGTCTTCGGTTAAAGAAACCGGGAGCAAAGCGAAGAGAAAATCTTTCTTTTTTATTGTGTAATACAAGGTAAGGGGGGCCTGTAAAATCACTTGATTCCCTTCAATGCCGAAATCGGCATTCATCCCGAAAATTGCATTTCTTGCGAAAAAGTGTATGTTTGAAAGAGTATCCGCTCGAAGATCGATCCGTGAAGCGGGGAATGTATAATTTCTAAACCCGAAGAGTTTCTCAAAAAAAAGCGAGGGCACCGCGCCTGTCGCTTCCAATAAAAGAGAATCTTTAAAAGAAGCTTTGGAAACGGTGAAACTTCCCGTAACGGGCTCTCCGAGAAGTAGGGATCCCTCAGGAAAGAGTCCTTGCTCGATTTTATAGGTAACGGTAGCAGGAGCCAAAAGAGAAATAGTTCCCTTTTCGCTTCGAATTTGCATATTTGACAGAGTTGCAAGGGAAGAGGTTATCGTTACGTTTGCATCCCAAGAGTACAAAGTTCCTTCAACGCTGCAGACGCCTTCGACTATGTTTCCGATAAAAGGAGAAATCGGAGAGGGGAGTAACTCGTCTAAAATCGCCGTCGGGATTTTTTGAGTTGAGACGGTTGCTTGCATGCGCCTTTCCGCAGTTAACGGAGATTTGCAATCAAACGTAAGATTCGCAGCGGAGCTAGACTCTTTATTTAGTACCGCAACTTGCAATCCTCCCGAAACGCTTTGCGATAGATCCTGCGAAGTTATACTACCTTCCGTTTTTAGTCCTAAGTGAGTTTTTACCGAGTAGGGAGATCCTGAAAAAGAGGCGGAAAAAGAAGACTTGATCCAGCGAGGAATCTTTTCTACAATCGGAACATGTAGAGAGTCTACCGTTATGGAAACGGTAAGGGGTTCGGCAAGAGAGGGTACGGAGTTAAAAATAGAAGCTAGTTTTTTAGATCCTTCCGGTGTTAGGGTTAAACCGAAAATCGCGGGAGAAGATAGGTCGGCTCCCGTTTCTTTTGCTAAAAAAGAGAGACTTGCTTTCAGGTTTTTTGTCTGCAGAGCGACTTTGCCTTCCGAAAAATCTTCTCGACTCAATACGGAGCCCTGCATCTCCAAATCGGGGCCCAGAGTGTCGACGAGAAGACCTGCATACCTTGGAGAAAAATTGCCTACAATCCGATCGACCCCGTCCAAAGGGAAATGAAAAGAAGAGATCTGAACGGAAAGATCTTTCCCGAAAGAGGCTTCGATCGTAAGGCCTCCTTTTATTTCTCCTCGACCGGATCCGATATCGATCGAAACTTCGGAGGGTAGATCTTCGGTCAGATTTGCTTTTATTTCTACGGGAGAAAAAAGAACTTCTTCTCCTTCCGGCATTTTTACTAGAAAAGATCCTTTGTTGATCGTGATCAATCCCTGCAGAGGGATCAAATCGGCAATCGAAACTTCAATCGTTCCCATCTCCGGAAAAAAAGAAGATTCGAGAATTTTGGGGGATTTGGGGGGGGAGTCAAAAAAATCTCCCGAAAAAGTCACCTTCGGTTCGGTTATCTCCAAGGAGCCTATATTTTTCGGAGAAAAAATTGGCCTGAGCAGCGGCGCGCCGAGTATTATTTCTTTTACGAAGGCTTCTATTCCCTTTGCTTTCTTTGTGTATCGAAATCCTTCCGTTTTTTGAGGGCCGAACCAGCTCAAAGATAATTTATCTGCTCTTATCTCCGCACCCGTCAGCTTGGAAACGAGAGAAAGCGTTGCATCTTTTCCGATATTAGTAGAACAAACGGGGGGGAGAAAACCGACAAACAAGGTAAGAGAAGCCAAAGAAAGAGGAAAAGCAATTTTTCGTTTCTTTGGAAGATCCATCATCTCTTACCTTTTCTATCTGCAAGCCAAAGGTTGTATAAAGTAACCGCGGCCAAAGTTTTTCCGTCGATAAAAGCGCCTTGTTTTATGAGAGTAACTGCTTGTTCGAGCGTTAGAGGTAGTAGATCTATATATTCGGAATCGTCGTCGGAAAGAGAGCCCGGAAACAAATCTTCGGCGATAAAAAGATGGATATATTCCGAACAGAACCCGGGAGCGGTATAAAACCCTCCGAGGGGGGTCATCTTTCTTGCCCCGAACCCGGTCTCTTCATCAACCTCTCTATGAGCACACTCCAAAGGCGTTTCGTTTTTCTCCAAAGTTCCGGCAGGGATTTCGATGAGAATAGTCTCGGCGGCACGTCTCCACTGTTTGATAAAAAGAATGCGACCCGTCTCATCTATAGGTAGAATAGCAACGGCACCGGGATGTTTCACAATATCGTACCGTGATTCCTTACCGTTTTGCAAGGTGAGCGTTTCCTGATTTACGGTTATGATTCTTCCTTCGTAGATCTGCTTGAGGTTTCGACTTGCCGAAGTTTCTTCCGATTTTTGCCTTTCCGAGTTTGACACGTAAATCTTCCTTTTTTCCTGAAAGGTAATCCTTTTGAGAGTTATTTGTAAATCGGCAACGACAAGATATGTTTTTTATACAAGATTGCAAGCATCTGCCGGCATCCAATGTTTATCTTTACCGTCCCACTTGATGTTGCAGCCGATAGGATTGGTGAGAGGAGAGGAGATCTTTTTATGAGAAAGATGCTCTTGCAGGGCAGTTTCCAAGTTGTTTTCGGTGATCTTCGAAGCATCTCGGGGGGAGTCAACGGCTCTTCCGCAATAGATCAGTTTTCTCTGTTTATCAAAGACGAAGAAATGGGGCGTACGCAGGGCTCCGTATCGTTTGGCAACATCTTGAGTTTCATCGTAGAGATAAACCCAAGGAAACTTATGAGCTTTCATTCTTTCAACCATATGCTCGAAAGAATCTTCGGCGTAAGTGTTTTTACTATTGGAGTTAATTCCGACAAACCTCACCCCGAGCTTTTTAAAATGATCTGCCGTTTTTCTTGTGACTTCATCCGAACCGATAACATAAGGGCAATGATTGCACGTGAAAAAAATCACCAGAACTTCGGCATCACCAAAATCTTTAAGGGAATAAGCGTTGCCGTCCGTTGCTTTGAGTGTAAAATCGGGAGCTTTTTCTCCGATCGAAAGTGTGAAAGACATAAGATCCTCGCCGGTTGTATATGTACTCATGATCATGAACGACGGTTCGATTCCGGTCAATAGTTCTATTTCATCTCCGCATTCAGGGTGATTTACAAACGGCTCGATCAAGATCTAACATATTGAAATACAGCGATCAATAGATGTTTTTATGGACGATTCCAAGATTGGTACTCCGGATCTTCTTTTACCTTTCCTAAAAAATAGATTTTCGTCTAATATGGAGTTACATTACAGATTAGACGGAGTTTTACGATGTATTACGAGAGAGTGATAAAAGAACTGGTAAAAAATATTTCAGAAACCTTTCCTGTTTTACTTGTTACGGGGCCGAGACAGGTTGGAAAAACCACTTTACTTGAACATTTACAAGAAAAAGAGAGATCTTACGTCACTCTTGATGATCTTGATGAAAGAGCTTTGGCTAAAAGTGATCCGGCACTCTTTTTACAAAGGCACAGGCCCCCCGTTATTATCGACGAAGTACAGTATGCTCCGGAGCTTTTCTCGGCAATTAAAGTCATTGTTGACAGAGAAAAGAAAAATGGTCTTTTTTGGTTAACGGGTTCTCAAAAATTCGAATTAATGAAGGGGATTTCGGAGACTCTGGCGGGAAGAGTTGGAATATGCGAGCTTTTAGGATTATCCCAAGGGGAAATTCAAGGGCGAGTGAGCGATTCCCATCCCTTTTTACCTTCGAAAGGGTTCATTTCCAAAATGCTGTCTTCCAAGCAAAAAGGGGTGACTTTACATCGGGTTTACGAAGAGATTTGGAGGGGAGCTTTCCCGAAAATCGTATCGAGTCATAACGTTTCCCGAGATATCTTTTATTCTTCTTATATTCAGACCTACGTTCAAAGAGATGTTCGCGATTTAAGTAAAATTGGATATCTTACAACTTTTCAAAGGTTTTTAAAGGTTGCGGCAGCCCGGACGGGGCAGCTTATCAACTACGCCAACATGGCAATCGATATCGACGTCGACCAAAAAACCGTTAAATCGTGGATTTCGATTCTTGAAACTTCGGGATTAATCTATTTACTTCAGCCGTATCAAAGCAACGTAACCAACCGACTTGTTAAAACCCCGAAGCTATACTTTTTGGATACGGGACTTTGTTCTTATTTAACGGGTTGGTCAACTCCGGAATCGCTTGAGCTCGGATCGATGTCCGGAGCGATTCTTGAGACGTATTTATTCACGGAAATCTTGAAGACGTATTTATATTCCGGAGTAAGACCTAATCTGTATTTTTATCGAGATAAGGATCAAAAGGAAATTGACCTGTTAATCGAATATGACGGATGTTTGTATCCGGTTGAATTTAAAAAAACAGCGACACCGACTCTTAATGCGGCTAAAAATTTTCACGTACTTGAAAAATTAAACGTGAAAATCGGGCACGCCGTAGTTTTTTGCTTTAAAGAGAAAGCTCTGCCTCTCTCGGAAACCGTTACCGCTCTACCGATAAACTATATATGAAGTAAACTTACTCTACCGTCACCGACTTAGCGAGATTTCTCGGCTTGTCGATATCGGTTCCTTTTTCCAATGCTATGTAATAAGCGAGAAGCTGGGCGGCTATGGAATAGAGGACGCAGTTGAAATCGTCACCTGCATTTGGAAGCCATAAAATGTCGTCTGCAATCTTAGAGATTTCTTTAGCATTTTTCGGAGCAAAAGCAAGCAGGGGGGACTGCCTTGCTTTCACTTCCATTAGATTGGAAAGGGTTTTTTCGAAAGTCTTTTCATGACCGCAAAGACCTATAACGGCAAGTTCGGGGTCGAGAAGAGCGATGGGGCCGTGCTTCATTTCTCCCGCGGGGTAACCCATAGCGTTGATATAGCTGATCTCTTTGAGTTTCAACGCAGCTTCAAGACTCGTGGTGTACATGTGATTTCTTCCGAGGAAAAAGAAGTTGTTAAATCCGGAATATTTCTTGGCAAGAGCATGAATGCCTTCTTTCTCTCTTAGAACCAGGTCGGCTTTAACGGGCAACGCAGCAAGCTCTTCGAGGAATGCTTTTCCTTGCTCCGTATTCATCTCGTTTCGAAGTCTTGCCATCAGAAGAGTAAACAAAGATAAGACGGTGAGCTGACCTGTGAAGGCTTTTGTGGAACAAACGCTAATTTCGGGTCCCGCTTTCAAAAAGAGACAGGAGTCCGCATCTCTTGTTAGCGTGGAGTTGGGAACGTTGCATACGGCAAGAACTTTAGCTCCTCGAGATTGCACTTCGCGGACGGCGGCAATCGTATCGAACGTTTCACCGGATTGACTGATCGCAATCACAAGGGTTCCTTCCGGAAGGACGGAGTCTCTATAACGGAACTCGGACGCAATTTCGGCTCTTGCGGGGATTTTCACTTTTTCTTCTATCCAACCTGCGGCAATGAGCGCGGCATGCCAAGAAGTGCCGCATGCAAGTATGAAGATCTGTTTTACGGAAAGAAGCTCTTCTTCCGTAAAGGTAAGCTCGGAAAAATAGGCAGTTCCCGTTTCTTCGATATATCTTCCGTGCAACGTTTGTCTTATAACGTCGGGCTGCTCGAAAATCTCTTTTAGCATGAAATGAGGAAAACCGTTTTTAGAGATCTCTTGTTGCTCTAGAGCCATTCGAATCAAAGTCTTGGAGAGCTGTTCGAACCCTGCATTAAAAACTTTAAACCCGGAAGGGGAGAGGGAGGCGATTTCTCCGTTTTCCAAGAATAAGACGTCGAGATTCGGAGTGTAAAAGGCATTTACGTCTGAAGAAAGGAAGATTTCTCCGTCTTCCGGATTTACTCCGATAACGAGAGGGTTTTCTTTGCAGGATGCGAGAATGGTTCCCGGGTGGTCTTTATGTATAAGAGCAATAGCCCAAAAACCTTTAAGAGCAGCGAGCGTTTTTTGGAACGCATCGAGAAGATCTCCTTTATAATGAAAACTGATCAGTTGCGCCACTACTTCCGTATCCGTTTCCGAGGAGAAAATAACACCTTCGGTTTGGAGCATCTTCTTAAGATCCGAGTAGTTTTCTATGATCCCGTTATGAACGACTGCCAAATGTTTTTTTTCA
>Ga0116227_10006906_pt1 | contig 22627 bp, 20 predicted proteins | sample S1TSphgellanicum_FD_89693 | JGI IMG/M metagenome (GOLD analysis project Ga0116227, IMG submission 89693) | Host-associated microbial communities from peat moss isolated from Minnesota, USA - S1T2_Fb - Sphagnum magellanicum MG | ecosystem: Host-associated > Plants > Peat moss > Unclassified...
GTTCCATGGCAGTATGTTTCAGCGTTGTCTGGTTATTTTAATATGAAAACCACTGGTTTGGGTTTTTTTAATATTTCAGAATCAGAGATGATGGTCCGAGTTATTTCAAAAACCTTAAAAAACCAATAGTTTTCATGAAAGAACTGATCAAGGCACAGAGATTTTGATAAAGACTTGAGAGATGAAACTGAAATGGGGAGTGTGCAAGAAAAAAATTCAACGTTTGTGACAGAAAGCGGGCAGCAAACATTCCTGTCACACATGTTGAATTTTTTTCTGATTCATCAATGCCATATTTTATTTCGCACAGAGTTTGAAAAGCTGCGCCAAATTCCCAATAAAATAAAATAAAATAAAATCTATACCCAAATTGTCTGAATTACTCACAGCTGATGTCATTGGGTGACAAGCTGAGATGATGACATAGTCATCACTCTCTTTTGCATTGTTGTGCAAAAAACGCAAGATCGTACATAGACCGACATAGTGGGTGGCTGATATTTCAGCAACCGCCATATTTCACAAATTGTGCATACAAAAAACTTTGGAGATTTGAACAAATCAGACACAAGCCATGGGAATCATTGGTACAAAAGCCGAAGGATCCAACTTATCAAAAAGTTCAATGAGACATGGATGTATACCAAGTGGCAATTTGGTACCAAGACATTATCTCAGGCTTTACATCACATTGTCCATCCTTATGCAAGCAACCTGATTTGGGCACTAATTGAGGGCACAAATCAACCATAAAGAACTTTGGAGAAATTTCATTTATTATTTATTATTTAAAAAAATTGAGCTCATGTTTTGGAGCACTGTAATTCAAGTTACAACTTGCGATGCACTCCAACAATAAAATGTCCTTAATCTAGGTAGAAAATTCACATGCCATGAGGGTCCACCCATTCTTGAGCCTTCCGCTTGGGCTACAATTAAGCGGGACTTTTTTTTAATACAGAAATAGAAAATTACATGAGTAGAAATATATGGTCTCATATGTTGATTTTTCAGTACAAATTATAATTTAATTAGTTTTATAACAGGATTGTGTTTATTCTTAAAATTTAAATATAACTAGAATAAGATACGAATCCATAATAGACATTAGAAGAAAAACTAAAAATATATACAAATATACAAGAGACTTTAAGTAATAGTTGTTAGTAGGTGAATTTTATTGCTAACATGGGACAACACTTGGGGAACATCATAAGGATAAAGAGGATGTAATTGATATTGAAGGTCCAAAAATTTAAAAAAACATATTAATGAGGTGATATTTACTCAGTCATGATGAAAACTTGAATGAAATAACTTGGTTGTTCATTTACTTAGGTTGCAATGCACCCCTTTGTTAATTAATTAATTAATTAATTATTTTTATTTTTTTAAGCTTTTGAAAATTTGATAATGATTGGCTAACAATTCAAAAAGTTATAAAATTGTTTCGAAAGGTCATAATTTTGGGTCTTTTGGATAGTGACCAATTTTGAAAAGACATTGGAAGTTCAACAAAGTATTGACCATTACTTAAGGTTGGAATTGCTTGTATCAAATGGTTAGTCACAATTTGATAGCTTTTCAAAGTTGGACAACATTAACTTCACAATAATCTTTAAGAAGGATTTTTGTAGAAGGAAGATCATTTTCATCTTTTTAAGTGTTTTAGGGAAATCATTATTTTTGAATATTTTGGCAATTTTTGATAAAATATATGTAGTATTTTCATTGGAAACAAACAACATTGTACAAAAATTTTAATTTCAGCATTTTTTGTTTTGCTCTTCCTAATCAATTGAATTTTAAAATTTGAAATCTTGGGTCTATGTGATCCTTTCTTATAGTGGTTGCACTTTAGTTGCAAAATTCGAATGATCATTTTTTGTCAATTTTATATTTTTCACACTTTATTAAAATCCTTTCAATAAACCACTATTACAATCCATGGATTTTTAAGTTGTTCAAGTTGATTACTTTGTTCACTTAACTAATGAACATATCCAATTTAATTAAAGGTCCATGGCCTAAATGAAATTGTGGATTTTTGGACTAGTGAACTTGACTATAATGAATAATTTGATTATTTATCAAATTGAACATTCAATCAAACAAAAAATTTGAGCACATTGGTCAAAATGGTCAATGGGTTTCAATAAAGTGAGACATCTAATTAAGTTGAACAAAACAAAATCACATGCTTAGTCAAAATGATCAATGATTTTTTAGTCAAATTGAAGATCTTGTGTTAATTAATAAATCAAACTAACTAACTATTACTTAAGTTCGGTAAGTAACCTTGGTCTACTTACACACCTAGGCTTACGCTCCTACCTACTTAATTATTTATTACATAGGTTAGGTAAGTAGCCTAGGTCTACTTATTTACTTAATTATTACCTAAGCTAGGTAAGTAGACCTAAATCATAAGTAGATTGAGTTAATCTACCTATTTGCTTACCTTTTACTTCTACCTCCTTTATTTACATACCATCTTCTAACCTATTTTCAACCTTTTACTAATTATTTAATTTGCTTCCTTACGTAAATAATGATGTGTAATAAACACATGAAATAAAAAAAAACTTGACAAAAAGTGTCACCTTTTGGAGGTGTAGTTCTTTGGCAAGGACTTGATTTATCATTGTGTGGGTGAAAGTTCAATTCTTTATACTTGTAACCTATGTGCGTGCATAAAAAGATTAGAGTAGGTAGGTTAAACTAATGTAACTAGGTAAGTTAGGTTAAGTAGGTTAGACTAAGCTTACCACCTAATTACCTACTTGCCTTTTTACAACCTACCTTAATTTGAAGACACCCAACACCAAATTGGAGTAGGAATTGGTGGAGGTTGATAACTAATGTCAACAAGAATTTGAAAAGGAACAAGAGAAAATTCAGGATATTATGCCAATTGTAAAACACAGTGTATGATGGGAGCAAAGCAAATTGAATGTGTTTTGGTATTACCAAATTGTTGAACAAAATATTCCAAATTTATCAAATACATCAAACAAAGTTTCATAGTTACAATAACAATTAAATTGGTTGTGTGAAATGGAGAATCAAAAAGTTTCTTTTCAAATGAATTTGGTGAATATTGCATTTGGAAAAAGTTATGTAGCTTGTCATTGGAAGGTAATTCACTTGGGCAAGTCATTAACACCTATAACATCTTACATCCAAAAGTTGCCATAAGTACTTTAGATGGGCAAATGTTACCATTATATGCTTTGGATGGAGGGTTTTCCACCAAATATTTTTTGTGCACCATTGGATGGGATAGCTTGATGGTTGACCTACCTAACCTTCTAGTCACTAGATATAATTCTCTAGTGAAGACCTAGGCTGTAATAGCTAGCAACTAAATTGTAGTTGGTTGTTGGCATGGATTGTAGGCATTGGGCAACTTTTGACTTATTGCTTTGTCTTTACAAGTTTATCAAGTGTCCTAAATTAAGGTTTAATTTTTAAAAATCTTAACAATGTAGATTTTTAAATGTAAAATCACAATAATTACTAGTATATACACTAAGCAAAAGTGAGCACAACATTATACCTTACATTTGTAGTGTTCATATTGTTTCCAATATAAATAATATGAATGGAGAGTTCAAAGTCATACGTTTATGATGATGTGCATTGTGACCTCAAGGCTTACAATGTTTGTCACAATTTTTTGTGACTTTTTGTTTTGAAGTCATTGTTTTAGGTTTTACGCATTATAATAATAATTAGTAGTGTTACAAAGTTGAATAATTTAAAAGTTGATGGAAGGTGTTGGGATTTTGCAATTGTTGAATTGTCATGGGCAAGCGCAAGTTGCAATGATTTTCTCGATCATTCACATTGTTGATGGTGAATGAGCATGCAACAACTTACACAACAACTTGATGGTTGTTGCTTGCATAAGAGTCCATAATGCATTTTGCAATTTGATGAATGTTTTTGACACTTGAACATCAAGGGTCATTAGTTATATAATAACTTGTGTTGTATGCTATTAGATGCATCAAACAATTTTTGGACCGGGTGTTTGGTGACTACTTTGTGATTTGTGAATGCGCAATAGATTGTAGTTGGATATTGGGTATTTTCTTGTGCATTTGTAGGTCATCATGGACCCCTTGTCCTTCTTTCCAATTTTTGTTTTGAAGAGATTTTTGTAGATGTTATATCTAATAATGTGACTATTTTTAACATGTCTATTGATGAGAAAGTAGCCACACTAGTGCCACCTGAAAGCTTTCAAAGGAAAATATCATGAAGGAAAAACATGGAATGAATTGTTCATTCAAGATTTGTGGGCAACTAAGTTCATGGGTTGAATTTGTTTTGTGAAAGTTTGCACATGTGAGTTGTAGCTATGTACCAGTGTTGGGCAAGTATTGATTTTGTTTTTTTAGAATCACTAGATCCAGTTATGACAATTTAAAAAAAATAAAGACTTGATTTTTTGTAAAATTTTAAAAAAAATGTTGGGTTAGGTTTTTATTTATTTATTTTGATTGGTTCTCACAAAGTTGGTTCTCCCAAATTTGATAAGAGTTGTTTATCTTTGGACAGTTCTCACAAACTGCTTATGATTTTTTTGGGTCAAATTCATACCCTTTTATTCTCGGAGGGTAGAAAAGTAAAGAGGTAGAGAGTAGAGAACAAGCAATGGTCGCAAATGCAATGTCATCAGGAACCCTAAACCATAAACTAGATTCTCTACTCTTTACTTATTCAATGACTTTGGATTTTCTACCTGGACCTAGCCTCAGCTTGAGAACCGGACTCAGGCCCGCCCCCCCCCAAGATCTCAGCATATGGAAGGAGACATCATCTCACTGGGTCTCACCATTTCCGGTTCTCACTTGTGTGAGAACCAGTGATTGGGGCATTAGAAAGGGTATCACTTGGGTTGATGCCCAGAAGGGTTTAGATTGGGATACCCGGATGGTACTCAGGTGATATTCAAAGGCTTTTTTTTTAATACTTGTTCAACATTGGTATGTACCCTAGTTGAGAGGAGAGAGAAAATGTTGGTACCAAAGTTTGATTCCTTGCAAAAACATGTATACAATGGACACTTGGTATTACAACACTATCTAGCAACATGAGAAAAATTGCAAGTTGATACAGAGAAAAGTTTTGAAAATATGGTTGAGTAATTGCAAACAGGTCTTGACAAAGATTTGAGAAAATAGCTGGTGCAATTTGCTTTTTTTTAAAAACCTTTTGAGAGGTTACTGACTTGGAATCTATCAAAGACCTCTTCAAATTCTTGAAAACCAAGAACATTCCTTCTAAGCATTGGGTCAACCATTTGCATGGGGATTTTGAAATCTGTTTGTGATGCAGCGTTTGGAGAAAACTAGAGATGTTAAATGTTTTAGATTTCTGGTTGTGTTTGTTGGTGAGGTTTCACCTATTGACCATTAGTCTTGGATGTCAATGCATGTGTATGTCGTGAAAGGATGGAGGAGTCTGCCAATTTTAGTAACTTTGGAGGTCTTGGGAGGGGCAGGAGCTGGTAGTGTCCCTAAGGTGAACAGAAAACATGTTATGAAAAGTTTAGGGCCTTTCAAGACACTTTGGCAACCAAGTTCCATTGAGCAAAATCTAATTTAATGAGGGATATCTAGATGCAAGATTTGTTCAGATTGAGAGAAAATACAAAATGTCATCATCCAAGTTGAGTACTTTGCAAAAACATACTAGTTGGCTAACAGCAATTGCTGCTACCTCTGAGCTCATCATCATGATGGACAGGTCCTATAACAACAATTCAATGCTCAACAAGTGAGAATTTGTATTGACAAAAGCACTGAATCCGTCTTGAGTTTAGCTTAGTCTAATGTTCATCTTGCATCTAAAAAGAAAGCTAGTTCCTATCTCCCACCCCTTGAGCCATGTTTCACCCAATGACCAAATTTGAAGCACACAGAGAGTTTGTTTTGCATGTTGTGAGGGTCAAGAAGAACCCTCCTTGACTCACCACCTGAAAGATGAAGTTCATTGGGAACCCAAGTAATGCAGTATGTCATAAACTGTTGCATGCTGGTCCTGGGTTGCTTGTGCAATATTTTGCTGCCATTCACTGTTTCACAAGCTCACTGTATTGCTCAATTCTCATGTATTCTGCACCTGGATTGGGCGGTATCTCCTATTCCTCAGAGTTCCTGCAGGCAGGCATTTAACAGTAAACACACACAGCACTGCAAATACAACTAGAGTCTAGAATTTATGTCATGTTAATAGTACAACAGATATTATCACTCCATATCAGGCTCGTCAAATACAATCCTTGATGTTTTCTTCACTAAAGTATCCCAGTTGTCAACAAAATGTTCTTCCTCCAAAGTCAAGGCTGGACAAGACAGTGTTATCTGGAATTGACTCAGTCCAGTGCTCAAGATATATGTGGGAAAGCTCTCTTTGCATGTGTTCCATGCTAGCCATTTGGGACACTGATTGGCATGTCAAAATCTGCTCTAAGATAACAGGTCCATGGAGAAGGCATGCACAAAGCTAATACAATACCTTCACAGAAACAGGAGAGTTGATGCAGTGCAAACATTAAGTTTGAGTAGAGTAAAGGATTGCATCTGACCTCTGAACATAAGTGTTTGACACTCCATGGAAACACGCCAAGGGCAAAACAGCAAGGGGCTTCTTGTAGACATATTGTTGAATCTGTAGAAAAGATGAATCCTGCAGCAGGGATGTGCAGGCATGTTCTAACTTGGATTCTTGGAATGGGTCACACATGCCACAGCAGGAGACATTGAAGCAACCTGTTGAGACAACTGTTTTTGTCTCTCCTCTCGTTTTCTTTGAAGCTCTTGGAAAAGTTCCTCTTTCCAGAGCCTTTGACGCTCATTAGAACTCAGACTGGGGCTTGGTAGTAGCTGTGGTGTATCACTAATTAGGCATTTCCATCCATTCAACCCTATAGAAGGAATCTCCAATGAAGGTAAGAAACTGCCACTGGAAGTAGAGCTCCCAGAGCTCACACTCATCTCAATCTCTTGACTGCTTCTGATCCCCATTGACTGTCCACTGAGACTGCTCAGTGATTTGCTAATGCTGGGTGATGATTGCTTCACAATTACTGAACTCAAAGGTGCCATTTTTCTCTCCAGAGGCCCAAGTTCTCCCAAAAAGTCTTCATACAGAGAGCTCCTAATTGAATTCTCAAAAATCTCCTCATAGAGTGGTGTTTGGAGCTTCTTCAGCTCCAAAGCCTTTTCATCCAGGAAGGCACAAATTTTTGATTCTGTGACTTCATCTTCCTCCTCTTGTTGAAGGGACCATCCCCTCTCTCTGAGATCCTCCTCAATTTGTTGAGATCCTGGGGTGGCCAGATCTTCATGACAACCAGGCCCTTCAGACAAGCCTCCATTCAATGTCAGATTAAGCCTCCAGCTGCTGCCATCCGCAAATGAGGGCTCTGATACTGGGTTGTATCTTTCATCCCAAGTATCAGAGTTTGCAGAACTGCACCTCACAGAGTCCAGCCTCACTGAACAGTTGAGGTCATCCACATATGAGTTCCCAGGCCTATTGGAAGCCCCATTGATGTTGTCAGATCTCTTCATTAAGTATGGAGAAGCATTGAAAGTAAAAGATGAATATCTTCTAGTCTCACTACTGGGCTTGCCATTGTCAGTCTGTCTCAGTGTACCTTTGGCAGATTGCAACATGCTGTTCTGTCCATTTGGCTGCTGTTGCCAGTCATCAGCCACCTGTTGTTGCTTGTCCTCAAAGCCCTCCAATCCTGCTTGTATGTCACAGTTGACAACAAAGGGATGCTTAAGAAGCTCACTTGCACTTGGCCTCAGTCTGGGCTCCCTTTGCAGACATTTGAGAAGGAAATCCTTCCCTTGAGGAGAAAGATGTGCAGGGATGGGTGGGTGCGACTTTGTGGTTCCAATATGGAACAATGCAGCTACCTCTTGGAACTGCTGACTCCAAGGTGGTTTGCCTGTTGCCATTTCAATCACAGTGCACCCAACACTCCACATATCAGCTTGCCAGTTATGACCTGTTTGACAAATGACCTCAGGAGCCATCCAGTATGGGGTTCCTTTCATAGACTTTGCTTCAGAGACTGTTGCAAGCTCTACAACCTTCTTGGATGCACCAAAGTCTGCAAGTTTGATGCATCCCTTGTTGTCAACTAGGATGTTGGCCCCCTTAATGTCACGGTGCATGATATGATTGATATGGAGGTATTCAAGACCCAATAGCAGCTGCCGTGTGTACATCCGAATGACAGGCTCTGTGAAAGAACCAAACTTGCCAAGGAGAGAGGATATGGAACCTCCAGGGACAAATTCGAGAAAGATATTAAGGGCCTCCTCCTCTCTAGCTGTGCCTAAGTAGCACACAATGTTGGGATGGGAAAGGTTTTGCAGCAGCTTCACCTCTTCTTCAAGCTCTTGGATGTGTGCTTGTGCCCTCTCTTTTGTGATGTTGTTCACTGAGATGCAAACCTGCTTCACTGCAATAAGCTCCCCGGAGTCTAGATTGAGGCCCATATATACACAACCATAAGCACCTGCAACGAAGAAAGACTTACACCAACAGTTACAACACAACAGCAGAAGAAGGGATAAGGCCAAAACCTCTTCTGAACCCTAAACCCTAGACCTACGAGGACATGAAGCTCCTGCATCCACTAGTGAAACGTGCTTTTTCCTGTGCAGTTTTCAGACCTTCAAGGTTGCCTCCTTCAAACAATGCATTGTTTTGATCAGCATGCTTGAACAGGTCCCCATCTTCATTTGGAATTGAAGGAAAGCAGCCAACATAATTCTGTCTTCAACGATGCTAACCTGAACCGATGAGCTCGCCCTTCCGCCATCGGATGGCACGAGGACTCCCTGCCCGCAGAAACCCCTGCATCTTTCGCTGCCGCTTTCCTAGTTCGCTAGTCCACCGTTCTACTGCTCGAACAGTCAATCTAGATTGAGCACATCAGCAGAATCATGTGCGTCATGAGGCCTGGCAGCAGCAGTAGCTGTGTTCCGCGCCGCACAGAATCCATAATCATCAGCTCTCCATTCTTCAAACCTGACGGATTCTGCAAAAAATAGACGCAACTCCGCTTTCTAGCACTTCTCTACATAGTGCAAGAAGAAGAGGCTGCCGAGGCTCACATCGCAGTTGTGCGGCGATCTTCCTGAGAAAAGTACTACCGAGAGCGTCTATGCCACATCATCATCATCATCATCTAAAGATCCCAACTCTTCCTCACAAATGACTAGAAACATACAATTACAAAACCGCACAACAAAATCTATGTCAAAGTTCTAAACACAAACCACTGGACAAAAAACAAAACCTTGAGCCGCGTTCTTCTTCTTCTTCTTCACTGCCACAATACAAGTCCCACATCCGAAGCAAAACAAGGGAGGAAAAAATGTTCAGAAGTAATGCCACAAAATGTCGATCTCAGGAGGCCAAAAACGAAGCAATAATTACAAACAAAACCCTGCAACAACGATTGAGAAAAACACTGAAGAACGAGAGAAGATCGCGGACAGTACAGGAGACACAAAGAGGTATGAGAGAGAGAGACGGAGACAGAGATAGAGAGGGCGGGAAGAAGGCGCGCTTGAAATTCCACGGAATGTACACGCTCACGCGCTTGGAATATTGAAATTCCACAGAATTCTACAGAATATAAACGCTGGGGCCGCTTGGAATCTCGTTACTCTCTAACCCTACTCGCATTCTAATTCGAAAACTAGGAATTACCTTCATAACCAGGAATTCCACAACCTGGAATTGCTTACATAACATGGAACTCTGCAAACTGGAAGTGCCTGCACAACATGGAATTTTCCAGAACCTGGAATTGTCTACGTAACCTGAAATTATGGAACCCAGAATTGCAGTACAGAATTGTTTGTATTGCTTCCGCTTTCATTTTTGTTGCACATATTGACACTCTCTACCCTCTACTCCCATTGAAATCCCAAAAAACTAAGGAGTTGCATACATAATTGCCTACATTGAACCTGGAATTTGCCTACATAACTTGAAATTACAGAACCTATAATTAATTGCCTACAGAACATGGAATTTTCCAGAACCTGGAATTGTCCACATAAACCTGCAATTACATCTTTGGAATTTGCTTCTATCGATTCCACCTCATTTTTTTCCTCGCTTTTGTTTGTCTCTTGGAGCTCTGCAAACTTTTTGTTGTAAGCAAGAGGTCTAAAAGTATCTGCTACTGCTATTGTAGGGGCTGCAATAAAATTACCATAAATGCTCACAAAGATGGAAGGAGCCATCCAGCTCCATCATACTATCCATGTACTTCAAAACAACTCAAGAATTTCATGTGAATTTCTCCAGTTTCCGTATCTTGTATGTGTACATATGACTGCAGAGCCATTCTGTGGATGTGAAGAAGAGGATTTACACTAGTCTACCTGCCAAGCTGAAGCAATGTGTTGGCAGAAAACAGTACAGAGAATGATATACAGTCAGTAAGTCCTCTATGGTTCTGTTACCAGGTTCCAGACGAACTTTTTGCCATTGTCTATTACTGTTTCATGTCCATTATAGCAGCTACACGGTTTCATCACAAAACTCCCTGTCAGTTTTTTGAGTATGAGATGATGGAGCTGCAAAACAACCCATGGGTAAGGTTCCCATGAGGCTGTGTATCAATGAGTGAGTATCAGCCCCTGCCATACTGTCTGTTCACTGATGCAGGGGGCCCCTAAAGGTATAATATGCTCTTGATCTTAAACAAATGATCACCACATGAGCACATTTCACCCTTGAATTCATGGAATTCAGAGGATATCCCTTTGCACTATTTTTCCATGTCAATCAGAGACAAGCTTGGCTGCAGAATGACAACTACCACAAAACCATAGGTCAGTCATTCTGGATGTGGATAGTACTGTTGGTGTATGTGTTGAGGAGCTCAAGAGCAATGATCAATCTCTCATTGTGGTAACATAGTTTTGCTTTGTCTTCTGCTCAACCAAATCCTAAAATGCCCAACAAGTATCTGGAAAATATCCTGCCTCCTCAATCTCTGCAATCACTTATCCAACTCTGAGTTTATCTCATTGGTTTGTCAATGAGACTTCTCTGACAGCATGTGAATGACCCTCATCCACGACAATCAACTGAGCCCTGCCTCCTTTATTCCCCTCTCCTCCATCAACTTCTTCAATGATGTGGCTTTGTCCCACAAATTTGCAGTGGCATAGATATGTGCAAGTGACACATAGACTGCAGCGTTTTGTGGGTCAAACCCAAGCAAAAATCGTGCCACAACTTCTGCTAACCTGACATTCCCATGAAGTCTGCAAGCACCAAGCAAGGATCCCCATACTGCAGCCCCTGGAGTTTGAGGCATCTTGTTCACAAAGTCCTCAGCCTCATCCAACTCCCCTGCACGGCCAAGAAGGTCAACCATGCACCCGAAGTGCTCAACTGTAGGTGAGATGGCATAGTCTTTTGACATAGAGAAAAAATAGCCAAGTCCTTCATCCACAAAGCCTGCATGGCCACATGCAGAAAGAACACCAAGGTATGTAAGCCCATTAGGACATAGACCCTCAAGTATCATGTGATGAAAATGTTGGAGGGCCTCTCTGCCATACCCATGTTGAGCAAGACCTACAATCATGGCATTCCATGTGGCCAAATCCTGTTCATCCATCCTGTTAAAGATGCTTCGAGCATCTATGACACTGCCGCACTTGGCATACATGTGGACCATACTGGTTGCCACTCGAAGATCTGACCCAAATCCTGCCACCTCGATGATGGAATGAACCCATCTGGCTTCTTGAAGGGATGCTTGGTTGGCACATGCCTTGATAAGGCAAATGAATGTCACCAAGTCAGGCTCTATACCATTGCACTGCATTTGACGGAAAACTTCCTTGGCCTTCCCAAATGGACCATGCTCAGCATATCCTTGAATCATTGCAGTCCATGAGATGACATCCCGAACCTCCATTTTGTCAAAAACTCTCTCGGCATCCTGTATGCTATCGCACTTGACAAACATGTTGATGAGTGCATTCCCAACTCGGAGATCTGTCTCCAATCCAGCTTGAATAATATTGGCATGTACCCACTGTCCTTGTTTGAAATCTGACCCCAATGAAGCTGGTATGCTTCTGGCAGGAGCCCCTCCAGTTTTTTGCACTGATGTGTGTTTGGCACATGCCTTGAGGAGGCCAATAAAGGTCCCTGAGTTAGGCTTGAAACCTTTGTGCTGCATTAGATGAAAGATTTCTATGGCGTCATCACACTGACCATGCTCTGCATATCCATTAATCATTGCATTCCATGAGACAACATTCCTAACTACCATTTTGTCAAAGACTTTTCGGGCATCCTGTGTGCTGCCACATTTGGCAAACATACTGACAAGAGAAGTTCCAACATGCACATCTGCCTCCAATCCAGCTTTGATAATTTTGGCATGGATCCAGTGTCCTAGTTTTAGTGCTTCTGGAGAAGCACAAGCACTGAGAAGGCTTGTGAAAGTAATTCTGTCAGGCTTCACATTCTCATGCTGCATTTGCTGGAAAAGTTCAAATGCCTCCTCAGTATCTCCATTCTGCACTGATCCAGCAATCATTGCATTCCATGAGACAACATTCCGCTCCACCATCTTATCAAACACTTCGTGTGCAAGCTTCATACTCCCACATTTGGCATACATGTGAACAAGGTTGCTTTCCAAGATGACATCTGTTGCAATGCCAGCTTTCTTGATGTCAGTATGGACAGCTTTGCCCTTCCTCACATCACCGAGGCTGGCACAAATGCTGACAACACTCACATACATAACCCTGTCACATCTAACCCCTGCAACCTGTGACTGTTCATAGAGCTCGAACCCCTCTTTGCTCAGCCCTTTTTTGGTGTACCCTCCCAACATCAATGTCCACGAAATCATATCTCGCTCTTTCATTGCATCAAAAAATTGGCGAGCATTACTCAAGCTCCCACACTTACAGTACATATTCAATATCGCATTTGACAGCTGAATGTCTGGCATGAAACCTGTTGTAGTCATATGTGCATGCACCTTTTGGCCCTCAACTAGATTCTTTGTCAAAGTACATCTTTGGAGAAGCAACTTGTACATGGAAGCATCCAAGCTAATACCCCACTGCTCCAGACCTTGCAGCACATCTTGAAGTCGCTCCCTCTTAACCAATGCCCTTATTTCAGAGGTGACACTTGCATTACAATCTCTACTCCAGGTTCCATCTTTATGTGTAGTTCTTATGAACCTGTATACTCAAGCAAAACCAACTTCAGAACAACCAAATGGAAAATAAAAGGAACAGACATAAAAAATTCTAGGAGCCTATTATCAGCAACAACAATGTGCATCCAACATTAGTTGCTGAGGGGATAAAACTGTTTCATAATTGTTCTTGTATCACATGCAATATTAGGACCATGTCACTCCAGTTGCTGGCACTCTTCACACATACCTAGAATAGTCTTTGTCTGATTTTTCATCATTGACCTTTGAAAGAGAAATGTGACCAATTTGTGAGGAGCTTTGTGACATGGTAGCCAGCTTGCTTTCACCCAAGATGGCTTCCACTACCAACCTTGTACCTCCTTCCTTAGCTTGTGCATAAAGTCCAGAGAGTCTATGTTCATCTGTAAAAACCTCTCACACATATCATTATTAAAGGACACTGTCTATTACCCAATGCACCATGTGAGAAACCACACAAGGAAAGAGAAAGTAGAAGAGAGGAAACAAAATGAGAGAGAGAACTGTTATGCTTGATCTTATGAAGAAAAATGTTGGTAGATTCCAGGTTCCAGTCAATGACAACCAAGGATCACATAAAAGCACAGAAACTTCTCAAATTGTTTTTGAGCTTTCACTGCAGACACCTCTCATAATCAACAACAGCCAATAAAAGCTTCTTCTCAATAGGTTTTCTTTACCCGCCCTGTGTGTATTCTGACAGGGATTCTACACACATATTATCATTGTACATCTGCACCTACATTCACAGCTCAAAACAATTGCTTAGCCTGTAGTGATGGTGGAAGGAGTTCAGAATTCAGGGTTAAGTTCTTTCTCAGCATGTCGGTATCAGCAACAGCAAAATCCAAACTAAGAACTTGCTGTACATGAATAAGGAGACCTGTCTCTACTGAAAAAAGGCAAATTGTAGCTGTAGAGAGAGAGAGAGAGAGAGAGAGAGAGGGTCGCGTACATGCCATTCTCCCATTCCTGAGATCTGCACTTCTGATGCCATCAATGAAACATGAGTTCCAATGCCGCCGTCGACCTCTACAATCTCGTCGCTGCGAGGTTGTAATCCCTAAGGGTTGCCCAAGAAGCATTGTCAGTCTACCAGTTCCTCTAGGTTCTGACGACAAAATACCATTTCTCCGCACTCGGGGAGAAACAAGCTTCCGTCCTCACAGACATCGGCCATATCCTCCACAAAACAACCACCTCCATTTGATTCTGATTGCGACTACAGAGCAGCCATGAAGAAGCATATCAATGCAACCGAGTGAAGTGAATCCCGAGTCGATCATGCATGACGCAACCAAGATCTCGGCAACAATAAATCTGGAGATGCTTCCGGATTACAGGGATTAGGGTTAGGGTTAGGGTTTGGCGATCTCTTGTTCTATCTTTCGAAGGTGCCCGACTTGACCACAGACTTTGCGCATTGGAGAGTGCAAAGGGGGACGTTGTCATGGTTGTTTTACCTCAGGGATTCTGACGTGTTTAGCTGCGTCAGAGAAAGACAAGCCATTATTGCGTGCCTGACAGTAGAAGAGTTTGAAGATGGAGGAGGCGCCACGGAAAGAGCACAGGAAGAAGAAGAAGAGAAGGGAAACTGTGGAAGTGAAGATGGATTATGTGCCGGGGAAGGAAGGGGATTTTCGACCCTTTGTTTCCTACTTCCCAACGGGATTTGATCCTGTGGCGAAGTCTGAAGGAGTAGCTGCTGCTGGCGAGGAAAGTACAGGGTTGGCAGACATTAGGGTTTATCGAGGAAGCGACAGATTGAAGGCGAAGCAGCACCAGTTGGTGATGGCAACAAGTCAAGGGCAGGTCGATTTTGTTGGCATGAATTATACGGCTGAAGCTGCAGCTTGGCAACCTTGCAGTTATGTCATCGGCGTATTTGACAAGGAAAAGGGCTCCTTGAAGCTCGTCCCTCTCGGTGGAGAAAAGGTACCTACACTGTTGTTGTTGTCGTTGTTGTTGTCTCTTCCTTGGTTTTTTTCCCTTGGCAGAGAAAAGGATGATCGCAGAAAAAGGATCAACTACAAAACGTTTTGACAACAGTTTTTGTTTCTGCTGCTGTCAATGGTGTAGTTTTTCCCCTAACTGGTGCCATTGCTCTAGATTTTCAGAATGGAGCCGAGAATCAGAGGAGTGAACTATGATCAAGATGCAAAAGCAGCAACAGGTGACGACACTCCACATGAAGTACAGACGAGGGAGATGGGATTGCTGAAAAGGAGACAGCTCACAGAGACTTTCGGCAATCAGAAGAGCCGCTCGCAGGTAGGTCTTCTGCTGCTCCAACCACATGTGAAGAAGAATGCAATAGGGGAAAGTTGTGACAACACCCTCAGGAGAGCCCATTGATTTCTATTGGAGCAAAATCAAAATGGAAGGTTCTACAATCTCAAACTTCGGTCACATCTTCTTGTAGATAATATCTCTCAGTTTCTTCATTTCATTTCATTTCATGGAATCATTGGCTGTTGAAAATTGTTAGTGAAATCTGGTGGTATTTTCCATCATGCAGGCACTGCAAGCTGAAAGAGGAGTGGTTAAGGAAGAGGCATTAGGTGATGCAGATGAGATTGAAACCCTGTTTCAGGAAGCAGGCCAAAATGATGCGCTTCTTACCACTGACCAAGTCCTACAACAGGCCAATATGTCTCTATCACGCAATGTACCACCTCATGATGTAACAGCTACAACACCTGAAGGAGCTTATCCACTAGACAGGCTGATCATGCAAGAGGAGTGGAAAGCATTGGATGTGAAAGAGATCAAGGTGGCAGCAAAGAAGTCATCAGCTGAGGAGGCTTTGCGCCAAAGTGACACATATCCAAACTTTGTGCTCAGCCGCCTTCGAAGGATAAGAGTTGAGGTGGGCACTTTTTTCTTTGTTACTTTTGTTGTCCTTTTGAGCATCTTTGGATTTGTTTTCCTCTGTGCTCCATTCTGAAGTTGAAGGTTTTGGCAGGCACTTCTAGTGGGAAGGAAAAAAGGGGGTTTGCAATTGACATATGCGTAACTGCCAGGTTTAGCTTCTGTAAGGGCTTCTTGACATACCCATAATCAATCCTTTGTGTCACAGGGTGACAAGGAAGGAAATAAAAAGCGGGCACACATCTTGGTGTACTTGAGGCATCTATTAGCCTTCAATAATGCTTCAGCTTCTCTTATAAGGAAAGCAGCAGCGGATCCTTTGGGGAACCCAGGACTCTCAGGCCATGGAAAACCTGTTGATCTTGCAGATGAGTTGAGCATCCCAGGTGTTGTAGTGGCCAGGTTTTTAAAGCAGTTCACATCAGAAACATTCAGCACAGATGACAGGTTTGGAGGACGCCAGAGAGGGAAGGATCATAGGGATTTGCTGGTCAGCTATGTCCTTGTTTTGGGGCTAGCTGTCGATGATTTCCAGACTGATCCCTTTGACCTTGCAGTGGAGTTAAAAATGACATTGTCTGAGATCCGGCCTCACTATCGAGAGCTGGGTTGTAAGTTTGAGCGATGTTCTGCTGGGGAGAGGCAAGAATTGGGTGACTCCATGCAGAATATGCAAGGTAAGTGGAAAGTTACACTACCTGTGCCTCTACAATTCCCACAGGTTGTCACTTCTAGGGGCCGATCAAGGAGGGGGCGTTAACCCCGCCCTCCAGTTTTGTAGTCTTTTTAGAAGGATGGGGTTCTTCTACTACAATTGTTGTGTCATCCTGTGGGCAACAAATTGTGGCAACGGCAGTGTCATAAAGTCTGCACTACTTTTACATGTCTGCAACTTACAAATGAAATATTGAACTTGTAGACAGTCTTGTGCCAAATTTAACATGTCAATTTTTTTGACAATGACTTGTGTAAGAGATTATATATCCCTGTGTCTGTGTGTTTTTCCAGTCTTTACAAGAATAACACATGTTGTATAACATGCACTAAGGAGTTTCAAACTTGTCGGTAGTTTATTTTGAAGTTTGACCTCAAATTTGTTGAGCATTTCAATTTTGCAAATGCACCTTTTTTGAACATTTCAAGGCATGTTAAGTGACTTGGGTCATAAACTAAATGTTAAGTGCTAGATCAGTGTGAATCAGGATATGGCAAAGATTTGAGAGTTTGATGAAAAGCCTAACTTTCTAAAATTGAAGCTTTTTCCTCAGCCTTGGTTTGGTGATTGTGGTCAATATGAGAGGTCATTGATGAATGTGTGTTTCAAATGACTACTTGACACCATAAGCACAAGTTCCATCCAATCATTTGCACATCTTGCAGATCACCAAATCCCAATAAGACCTAATTGGTGATGGGATTGAAGCTGTACATTTCTTTTTTTCATGATTTGTTTGTGGTTTAGGTTCAGTTTGTGTTAAAAAAAATACAAATTTACATAAAAACCTATGAACCATTTCCAAATCAAATAACCAGAAACAAATCCCAAACCCCAAATGTCCCCTACAGTGTTCTTGATGACTTCCAATGCAAAACTTTTAATTAGGTTTCAACTGTAGTTGTGCAAATTGGATAATTGACTTTGGAATTTTAGGGTGAATTAAAAAGTCCATATTCAAAAATAAGCTTCTCATCACGCAATGGATCTGTCCCTTATTGCACGTTCAAACCAGTGTTGAGGTGGTCTCTCTTTTTCAAAAAAAAAAACTAAATAAAATAAAATAAATTGTGTGTACTGTATGGCAGGAATATGGACCCTTGATGGGTGGCTCTCAAAATTCGTAGGACTAGTTTTGATGTGTAATGGGGGTTTCAATTATTAAAAAACCAGGGCAAAGACCTCACCCTAAACCACTGGTTCTTTGTCAGTTCTTTCATGAGAATTGCCATGTCTTTCTAAAATTTCAAATACCTAGAAATGGAGGTTCATTTTATTTTGAAATTTTTCAAAAAGCCTAGAACCAAAGGTTTTTTAATTTCTAAAATTAAAAACAAAAACAAAAACAACAAAATCAAAGAACTGCATCACACTGGTTCAAACCCGTGTTGGCAGCTTATTGAGAAAACATCCGGTTATCAACTTGCATATTGATAACCTATAATCAGTTATTTATTTTTTTGGAAAAGCAATAGACAATCTACCCACTTGGTACATATCATCATTCCAAGCACCAACAAGACTCTTGCAAGCCAGGTATTGAAATTTCAAATTTTAATCATATATCTAGATGGTTGAAATTTCGCAGTAGATTAACAATCTTAAAAACCTAAACATGTTTATGATAGAAAACATAAAAATAAAACTAGAACTGAAACCCTATAATCTACCCTACCTCTGCAATGAAAGTGACGGTTATTACCCAAACTCATGAGTAAATTGATTGTTGAGGGCATTACTTTGACAATGAATTGATAACTAGTGGGTCTAACATTTTCAATTTTTTGATATTGATACCCTGTGTGGTTCCAACCACAATCGTGCTTGCACTTGACTCTGTGTCTCATGGTCTGGGCCCTTACTCCTGTAAAGCCCATGGCCTTGGGCTTTAACCTGTACTTTTCCCTTACATAAAAACATCTACGAAATTTTCTAGGGTGCGTGCAGAAAATGTACCAGCCTCGTGTGTGTACGCATTTCATTTTTTGAAATGCACTGTGTCATTTTTTACTTTGTTTCCCATGATACTACGCGAGTATTCAGTGGTGCCCGCCAGGGGGCAGAGTGAACCAGGAGCCACCAACGCACCAGTTGGCCGTTCTGTCCACTGGATGGGGTGCGTTTTTTCATTTGGCGCCAGATGGGGTTCATCACAGTCCATCTTTTTGCTGTTGATCACTATACATTTTTATTTTATTTTTTGGTTCTTGGTTGTTTTTCCCTTGGACCTGACCTGCCACCCTGCTCACTTTCCTACCCTCCTAAGTAATGCACCAACCTTGGTACCTTATTTATTATCCCCTACTGACATAGCTACCCTAATAACTAGTTATTTTATTGACCTAGCTACTTTACTAACCACCTACCCTGCTAATCTAGCTACATTATTAATTACATACCCTATTAACTTGCTTATCTACCTAACTACTTATTTATCTATGTTTTTTACATAGTCAAATACCTAATTAACTACCTACTCATTTTTTTCATCTCCCCCCTTGTCAATCCTACCTATCAATTTATTAAGGTTTGCCCTAGCATATCGATGATGAACATAGGTCCCCATATGTAAATATTTTTTAAAAATTATAATGGAAACAATGCCATAATTGCAAGCATTTCGGTTTAGTTTATGCATATTTTATTAAATTTTTTTCACCTAATCTATTATTGAATGGATATTACAATACATCTTTTCATGTAATTATTATAAGTATGTACTATTGGATTAAGTTTAGGGTTGGGACACATAAATTAATTAATAAATTTTTCACAAATGTATAATAATTAACCTAAAGTAGGCTAAATTTGGGGGGGAAATTTTTAGGGTTTACACATATGTGAAATAATACAATTGCATTTTATATCTTCTTCAAAAATAGTGGAAAAAATTAGGTTGGAAAGATCACACAAAGGTAAAAGACATATCTTTTCTTTTGATTTTGTATTTATTTGATTATTATTAAATTATTTTCTTTTAATCAATAAATATTTATAATTTAAAACCTTTAAATTTTGGTTTCTAAATTTTTTCCTATGTTTTTTTTAATTTTTTTATTTTGCATTATATAATTTGTATAATTTGTAAAGTTGTTTGGGTTTAGGGCATATATTTGGACTTTTTTTTGTTAAGGTTTGTATAATTAGGGTTATAATAAGGCTTATGGCAAAATATCATTTGGATTTTTAGGGTTATGTTTTATGATTTAGTGTATAGGAATTTGGTTCATATATTTTAGAACCTAAGGTTTATACTTTAAATTTTGCTCATTGTATTGGTTTTTGATCTTATCACTTGTTTAAATCTATACCATAATTATGAATCTGTTTTATTTCCATATGTTCCATAGTTGTTAGAGTTTAATATTTTCTAACCCACTTTTGTATGAGTTGTGATCTTTTAGGGTTACATTTTCAATTGGGATTACAAATTTTGGTGGAATGTTAACATCTTTTATTCCTAAAAGTATGCATTTGTTTTTCGTTATTTCTTTTTTTTGTTTATATTTTCACAGTTCAACCTCTTTTCATTTCCTAGTTATTGGATATAAAAAGGGCATCAAGTTTCATTAAATATATAACCATAAATAAATGTTTTATACCTTTACACAAATATTTCATATTCAATATTTTTTTGTAATTTGATTTTTTCATACCCATATGTGAATAATGCATTGACTCCCCACAACTAGTGTGGGTTTTATGGCCCAAGGCGGGTATTGCATTTTGTACCTCTCAAACATTGTGCATTAATTATCATTATGTGGGTATTACTACATGGGGTTTTTAGACATTGTGGGCTTAAAGTACAATTCGGGTATTGCATATGTGTGAACATTTTCAATGATGGAAGGTTTAATAACTCAATGTGGGTATTACCAAAATTTGTTTTAGTATATGGGTTCATAATGCCATGTATGTATTGCATTTTGGGTTTGTTCAATGATGAATATTTACAAAATTATAATTTATCTTGGTGCAGGAATTTGTCCTACTTCCTTCAATCATGGGAATGGTTCCAAAATCCCATTCCATTCATGTCCAAAACCCCACCAAGTCCCTTTTCTCAAACAAGGACTTGGTGCATAGGTCCGAGTTATGCCATGGAAGGCAAAATAAAGTGACCATTCAATTTGCTTATGTTCCATATGCTCGCATTTCGAAATTCTTGGAAGGTGAATGAGGGGATACGAGCACCCTTGTGGAATAGAATGTTTACAAAAACTTTCCAAGCCAAACAAATGTCAAGTAATCAACTATCAAAAACCACATCGAGCATACGTGGTAAACATTTATGGCATTAACCTTTTTTATTTCTTTAATTAATATACCAAGATGTAATCATTTATATTTTGAAAGTTTTTTGGTCTAAGTATTAGTGTGAATATGGACCAAAGGACTATTGGGAAAATTCAACCCACACTCGAACTATTAAGTGAAAATGCCCCGCGTCATTCTCAATCAAACGTTTATACACACGACTTGATGTGGTTGAGATCACAATTTATCATAAGGCCCATACACGAATTGATGGGTCATTCGCACATGGTGAACATGACCCGGAATCCATTTCTCGTATATCTCATTATGCTCCACGCATGTCACAAGATTGAAGGACCACATATGGGCCCAACTAAACTTAGGTTACACGACCAAACAAATATATGACAAGCATAAAGCAATTTGGTGGGAACATGTGAACGCGGGTCAAAACATGACATAAAATGATTTCATTTGGCTTCAAGACGTTGCATATTTGGATCGGAAGCATAAAAAAGGGAGTTGGTGTTTACACACCAACCCTACAATTTCAATTCGGTCTTGGGTTCTTTAACATCCAGAAGATGTGTTCTTTTTCCAAGATGTTAGTGAAATCGACAAGACTCAAGTCCCATTCACCATAAGTATTCAAACACCAATTCAATGTGAGTCCATGTTATCATATGGTCACAATGGTGCCATTTCTATGGATGCCAAATTTGGCACAAATGACATGAAATTCCATCTATTCACCTTGATGGGGTTTGATGATCATCTCACGAGTGTCCCTTTAACTTGGATCATTATAAGTAGGCAAATAATTTAGGATTTGATTGAATGGTTGAAACCATTTTAAAAAAAGATGTTATCACACATGTCACATTGAAAATCATCATGTTTTCTCGTTGATGATGCACCTCAAGAATTAAAGGCATTACGATTAATTATATACTTAGGACCCACTTTGTATTTATTTCCTTATATGTTTTTTGATATCTTTCATAAAATTCTTGATTATTTCAAATGCATTTTATGTTGTACTAACCCCATCCACTCATGGAGATTTTATTGCATGTGTCTTTATTAGGGTCATATGGGGTATTGACAAGGTTCCCATCTACCTTTGTTGTTGGCATGTTCTAAAAGCATGGCGCTTACGTGGTATTGAAAAATCAAGATGTGGAAGTGCGGGGTGGAATCCTCCAAGACCTTCATGATGTGATGTACATGTCCATCAATCATGGAGAAACAATTGATGACTTCAAAGAGCATGGGAAGGTTGCTGTGAAAGAAAGCCTTCGTAAACATAGGCCTAGTGATGCGTGGACAAATTATTTTTGGACTCATTACCATTAGTTTGATAAGTGATAATATTTATCATGGTTTAGTTTTCAAAATTATTTTGTAATAATGTTATTCATCCTTGTGCATTATGTTTATGTTTGCAAAATTATGGATGGTGGGTGTTCGAAGAGTGCCCCATTCCAACCAAGACACCCAAGCGA
>Ga0116227_10006907_pt1 | contig 22627 bp, 12 predicted proteins | sample S1TSphgellanicum_FD_89693 | JGI IMG/M metagenome (GOLD analysis project Ga0116227, IMG submission 89693) | Host-associated microbial communities from peat moss isolated from Minnesota, USA - S1T2_Fb - Sphagnum magellanicum MG | ecosystem: Host-associated > Plants > Peat moss > Unclassified...
AACAACATTAATTTAAACTTTTTTAAAAAATTTTAAAAATTTTAACCTTTAAAAAAATCAATTTAAATTTCAAATTGATTTTTATATTTTTAAATTTTTATTTTTAAATTTAAAAAAAAATAAATTTTTTTTTTTTTTTTTTTAAATAAATCTTAAGTGTTGGGTTCATTCATAGTTGGGGTTTCAAAAAAAGGAATAAAGATTTTTTCAAGGCCATTTATTACAAATAACATTTACATGAAAAAAATTTGAATGAGAAAATTTAAATAATATAAAATAAGATAAGGGCGAAAGCAAACTACATGGGGTCAACTTGGGTAGTTTCATGACACGTGCATAAAATATACACCTCCAAAATGTGTTGCATTTAATTTTGGGTTTCACTTATAGTGTTTTGGCTTCACGTTTTGATTTTCACAAAATTAATGTTATCCAATATTATTTGAATAAATAAATAAATTTAAAATATTATGTTGAAAAAATAATGGATTTAATTATGGTATATGCAGTATAATAAAAACCTTTTTTTTTAATTGCATTTTATTTGAATGGAATTTTTTTAAATGACCCACCTCACATTTCTTGTCATCTTCCATTTGAAAGTGATTGTTTGTAAACAAATTATTTTATCATATACTTAGGGTCATCACCTTGAAAAAAACCCATTTGTGATATAATAATTATCAAACTTTTCACATGGCTCACAAACTTTTTTCAATCATATGAAATCACAATGTTTAGTAGATACTACAAATTTTATAAAAATTAAAAATCATTTCAATCATTTTAAAATATATATATTTACATTTTTTAGTAGCTTATGATATTTTTTGAAATATAATTTAACATTACATCATATGAAATATATATATATATTGGCATTTGGTTTCTCTGGGTTTTGATTTATCATAATATGTGAAATATTGTGAAAATCCTTCATAATAATGACATGGTTAAAATTCAAACACGGAACCCTTGAAAAATAATACAATGTGACAACAATCTTGCCCCCCGCCCCCTCCCCCGCCACTATAATGTGCTTCACCTATAATTCATGTGGCAATGGTGATTTTTCCCATGCATACACAATTGTGCATCAATATTTTGGTTTATAAACAAAAATGCCAAAAATGCCAAAATGTACTTCTATGGATTTGACCAAACATGTTTTCTGCATGATTATTTCCTACACATGTGACATAACATGCATTTAATTAATTTTGGATTAAAATGTTAATTTTAAACTTAATTCAACATGGTGAGTGCAAGGAGGGCCAACTAGTGTTGAATAAATTCAATATAAGAGACAACATGCACCCTTGGTGATTGGTTGGAAAGGACTCAATATTACCGAATGTGATGATGTGGTAGTTGTCAAACCAGTGTATTTGTTGGGTGAAAATTTGAATCCAATGTTAAGCACATAAATTTTTCCTTTAACTTAGAGTTATCATGGCTTCTCTTTTCACTTGAATGCCCTAGGGTTTACACCTACTTTCACAATTTCTTTTATTTTTGTTACTCTCTCACTCTCTGATACTCAATCACTTCATTTGAATGTCCTATGGTCAAACTTGTTTATCACGTGGCCTACATATGTAACTTCAACTTGGTGTATTGATGAAAAAAATTGTGATTATTGATCATGATCTGAATAGAATATATATTTGAAGGTTTTTGTGCATCACTTAGTTTGATGATCAAAGTTTTTTTTTTGTGTCTTATGTTATGGATATGGATGTAGTAACATGCACAAACTCTCCAAGTTCTAAGGTCATATTTTTCAAGCACCAAATCAAAGAGTTTTTTGTTAATGTCAAAAAGTCAAAAGTGGTAGAGGGTTGAATCCGAGACCAAATCTTACCGAAAACATGTTACAAAAGTGGATTTGGAAAAGGTTTTTGCAAAGGTGACCAAGTTCAAAACTAAAAATTGCAACTTGCATCCAAGAACCAAATGTGAACTTGTAAGTTTATACACTCAAATATATGGCACATCACATGTTATAAATAATGAATTTATATCATGGGTAGTGAAAGGGGTACATAACATAGGTGAAAAGCACCTAGATTAATTGGGCAAAAGCAATTACGTGCACTATAAAAGAGAAAGCCCATAGGGAAATACTGAACAAGATTATGAAAGCACAAGCCACTAAGTTACAACAAAGTTCAAAATTGAATGGAGGTGAAGGTTTTTGCAAGTTTGAAAATGATGTGTTGTGGGAAGGGCCCAATTCTGTAAAACCACATTTACATAACGTTCAGTGTCCATATGGTGTTTCATTAGCAAAGTTAATGCTATTCCACAAAAAAAAATCACCAATTTATAACATTTCTAAATGGTTGAAAAGACATGGGGATAAAACATTGTTTTGCACACCATTAACAATGTTAACAACCCATTATATGATACAAATATCACTTCAAACACCCAATAAAAAAATATTAAATGAAACTAATGGTACATGGATGTGTCAATAGGACTCATTATAAGAATAGTTATTTTTCATTTCTTAGTTTTTTTTGGTTTTTAATTGTTAAATGTGCTTCAAAACCTTTTCATGGATCAATGTTCTTGTTGCTTGTTTTTTATTTTTTCTTAATAAAATTTGTATAATAATCTTACAATGTCTATAGGTTTATTCAACTCCCATTCATTTGGAAGAGTTGTTAGGGCAAGATTCTTAAATCATGTGATGATGGTGTTCCATAGACTACCAATATATTTTGCATTCTAAGTTGACAATAGCTACAAAAGAGACCCATAAGTCTTTAGAGTGAAAAATCTCGATTTTCAAAGAAGTTAATAAGGTTGTGCTTCAACATGAACAATCACAAACTAATTATGATGCAAGCCCATGATAGCTTCAATGTTGTTGAAATTGATTTTAAACAATTATAACAAAAGTTTATAAAGTTGACAAACCAAGTTAGGAGGTTTTAGATCTTTGATTATTGTATTTAGTTGGTAAATTTGCATAACAAGGCCAAAATGTCATGATTTGATGTTATTTTCATCTCAATAATGTAGATACTTGTTATTAAGTCAAGTTTTAGTGCCAAGTGCTATTTTTTTGTCACTATAATTTAAATGTTGTTGGTTTTCTTTCTCAGGGAAAATAAGGTTGGTTGCAAGTGTGGTAATTTTGGATTGGAAGTATTGTAGAAGCACACTTCAATGTGTATACCACAAGTTAAAGGAATCCTGAAAAGAATTGGATGTTTTTACACAAAAATTGCAAAGTGCAAAAAACCAATTAAAGACATCCCAAACATTTTTTGAAGACAAGAGAAGGACCATTATCTTGGGTGAAAATGTTTATCAAGATGCAAAGCTAAAATCTTAGAAGTTGGATTCCTATATTGTTGAGGTTCAAAAGGAAGCAAGTGGTTTTGAGAAGGAAAAAAATGCAATTATAGCACTATAAGTAATTGTGTCTATAGAAACCTCACAACATGGCAATGAGAACTTTGAAACAATTAATTTGTAACTATGTTGCAACTATCCCATGGAAATACAAAGAATTAAAAAATAAATGGAATCCTACTATAGTTGCATATTAATCCCAAGATCAACCCCCAGACAAATGAATGTACACACTATATATACAACTTTGATCAACCATATTTAACTTTGTTAACAAATTGCATGATAATCACATATGACAACTACAATACAACTCGAATAAATGAAGCATTCGTTTACAACTTTTTTGTTACTTAAATTACTATATTGGATCTTTATGTAATTACCCAATTAGTAACAACAACAATAATATTTAAAAATAATGATGATGATGATGATGATTATTATTATTATTATACATTAGTATTTAGATTCCAAATTATAATTGATATTATTAGTTATTACTTATTATTATTAAGTATAATAATTAATATACCTAGTAGATAAACTATGTTAAAATAAAACTACCCATCATTGATTGTTGGCTGATGATTAAATTTTTTTGAATTTTTATGGTTTCTTGTTTATTTTGTGTGATGAAACATCATGGGTAAACTTTAAATTATATGTTGCAAATTCAAATGCAAAAGAACAATATAAAAGAAGCACATAGTTTTTTCTAAATAAAACATGACCTTTTATTTTTAAACTTCATATTTTCCTTGTTTCTTGTTTGCTTTTAACAATTTAAGGTGTTATGGGTGCACCAAGTTAAAATCTATATTAGTTATTTGAGATCTATAAGTATATGAATAAAACCAAAAAAACCATGAAGAAGATGAATGTGTTAAATGTTAGAATGTGAATTAAATCAATGACCAACCATTGAACTTGCAAATTACTTTTGACAACCATATCTTCTTCATTTTATCTCCTTTTTGAGCAATCTAAATGGTTGTGGTTGCACCAAGTCAAGGTCTAAAAAAACCTTTTGCATTGAAAGGCAAAGGACAATGTATTAAGATTTAAAACTCCTTGAAAACTTAAATGTTTATTCATTTACTTGTCTTGTAGTAAATAGAGGTGAGTTGTAAATGAGTTGCAACTAGGATGTGACTATTTTTCTTGTCCCATATTGTTTGTCCTACTTTTTGTGAAGTTTATAACTAAGTGCACTAGAAATATTAAAATAAATGACATTTGGAATAAGCCAATAATTATTTTTTTGGCTTTAAATGTTAAACCCAAAGGAAAATAAAATTATCCTAAATGACCTACGTACCTAGCTTAAGCCTACCCATTTATTTATTTAAGCCTAACTACTTACCTACTTATCTTAAGAAATGTAAGTAGCACTAGAAAAAAAACATGTATTTCCGACTGGTCTTCGCGACTAAAATTTAGTCGTAAGTGACATTTGTGACTAAAATTTCATTAGTTGTTTTGGACAAGCCGTAAGAGACATTAGTTGCAAACGACAAGGGGTATTTGATGAAAGAAAAAGTCAATAAATACAAGTTCATCCTTTGACTCCATTGTGTATGTATTGTCACATGCAACTACAATGCAACTATTTTAGTCACAATTGAGGCAAATGATGTGTTCCCATGTGTTTTAATATTGAATTATTTAAAATATAATTATTATTATTATTTTGAATAATCTAGGATGTTCAATTCAAATGTTTAGATGATCCTATATTATGACATGTGGCCCAATGTAAATATGCCACATGGCACCTTTAAAATGGATTAATACAAAACATTTATATTAGGTTGGTAGGTGCTTAGGTAGGTACATAAATAGGTGCCTACAAACCTAGGCTACCTACCTACCTACCTACTTAAGTAAAAAGGTAAGTAGATAAGTCTACCTTCTTAAGCTAAATACCTATTCATATAAGTAGGTACTTAGGTAGGTAAGTACATAGGTTCACCTAGGTGGGTAGGTCATACTATTTACCTATCTAGTCAGGTAGATAAGTAGGTTAGGGAGGTTGATAGTTTAAAATTGTGCATAACTTTTCTTTTTGTTTTGGGTTAAACCTTTTGATTAGTTCATCCCATGTGCACAACTCTCTTAATGTGAAATTTGATGACCACACCCCTTGTTTATATAATGTTCAAATTGGGAGTGGAGAACAAATAATATGGGATAAGTTTTGAAGTTGCAATTTCTTCACAAACTAAATTGCAACTCCAAAACTTTCCTCATGCCTTTTGTTCTTAAGTTTTAGATTTATAAACAATTCAAATACATGGTTCACTAGATAATTAAATAACCATTAAATTAATCATGATTAAGATATAATATATATTTAAGATATAAACTATACGCTACAAATATTAAATATTTATTATCAACTACTTAAATAAATAATAGCTTCTTAATATTTAACTAACTCACTATTTAATTTTTCACAAGTTGTTAACACATAACTCAAAGATAAATAAATAAATAAATATTTTTATTTATTTTTAATATCTAGTCGAATTATAGATAATCTAATTAGTGTAAAAATAATTTAGTTACAGTAATTTTTTAAATAAGTATCTAAATTTCTTTTTTCAAATTATAAATAATGAACAACAATTGTTATTCAAAAAAATTCCTACATGATTTTTTTGAAAAATTAATATTAAAATAGTTGCATTAATTAATATATAATTACATTTATTATTGTGAAAAAAATTATAATAGATAAGTAATTACAGAATTTTTTTAAATAAAAAAATTAATTACTTTATAATAATTCCTGAAATTACAATCATTACAATAATTATTTTAACTACATTATAATCTTTCCAAAATTTTAATTCAGATTTAAAGTTATAAATTACAGATTGTGAATAATTATGTTCTATTTAAAAAATAATTATGCATATATTATAATTAATTCTTATCTGAAGTAATTACAGTGATTTTAAAGTAATGTAACATTAATAACAGTAATTAATTTCTTTTACTGCAAGAATATAAAATATAAACTGTAAAAATCTATGTTTTAGAAATAATTATTTAGTGTAACTTATAAATAATAAATATAATCATTTATAATTATTTATAAAAGTGATTCATTATGGATAACACTCGTAGAAAAAACCTTAAAAGTCAATCAATAATTTTTGGAATTCAAATATTATTTTTAGATTCCAAAAAAATTTGAGAATTAAAATATCATTTTTTAGATGACATAAGTCTTTAAATTTAACTCAAAAATTTCAGAATTGAAATGTCAATTTTGAGATTCAAAGTTGAAATATCCATTTTTAGACTCAATTTAAAAAATTCTGAATTGAAATATTAATTCTGAGAATCCAAAATAATAATTTGCAATTGCAATTTCACATTTCAAACCAAAAAAAAAATGAAATTTAAATTTAAGAACTCAAAATTGAAATATTAATTGCTAGAATCAAAAATAATAATTTAGAATTCAAATATCAAAATTTAAATCAAATAAGCTTTTTGAATTTGAATAATTTCTTAAGGAATTGAAATAACAAATTTCAGATTCAAATATCAAATTTCAAATTCAAATAATTAAACAAAGAATTTCAAGAAATTTTTTTAGATTCAAATGTTTTTAAATTATATATATATATATATACATATATATATATATATATGTATATATATGAATTCCAATAGCAATTTTCAGAATTGAAACATCAATTTTAATGTTTAAATATAATTTTCATAATTTGAATCATGATTTTATACTCAAAAGTATATTTTTGAATAAAATTAACAATTCTAAGAATTCATATTTAAAGCTTCAAATTGAAATATTGATATTTATATTCAAATAAAATGTTTCAAAATTGGAATAACAATTTTCAGTATTGGGATATTAGTTTTCAGATTTGAAAACAATGTTCAGAGTTCAAATATTGATTTTTAGATTCAAATAAAATGTTTTAAAATTTGAATAACAATTTTTAGAGTCAAATAATGATTTTTAATTAAACAAAAAAATCAGAATGCAAATAAAAAATTCAAATTCACATAAATATTTCTTAATTAAAATCTCAATTTTAAAATTCAAATATATATACATTTCATAACTAAAATATTAATTTTCAGATTTGAATAATAAATTTCAGAGTTCAAATATTTTTAAAAATTATTCATTATATGAACAATATACATACATACACATAATTAATATATACACAAATATGTATTTATGATATATGTAATATATCGTAAATATAATTCTAATACATACATAAAAATACACCTCGATGTCACCGTAGAATACCTTTAGGATATGACTAATTTGGTGATTATTGTAACTAATGGGACATATCAATATATTCATGGATGAATATCAACCTAAAAGCCATCCAATTGATAGGATGAAGTTTTCAATAGTTGCATTATAGTTGTAAGAGTGACCAAAATAGTTGAAATTTGATCTTATAGTTGTAAATATTCCCAAACTTAGTCGTAAACGACTACAAGTCGCATGTAGTCGTAAACAAAGTGGTTACATTTTGACTAATTTCTACTAGTGTAGTAATGTTTAATTACCTATTTTAGGCTATTTATTTATTGACCTAAATGCCACATGTCAATGTCTTATTGACCTACATTGAATGATATAAATTATATTAATAAAAATATTCGAATAAATTAGAATAATATTGGAATAAATTTAAAATTGTTATGTGTCCATTGATGATTTGTTAACAAGTCATTATCACATCCATACATCATTGCCTATGTAGTTGCATGATAGTTACAACATAATGACACAATAGTTGCAACATAATGGCACAATAGTTGTAACATAGTTGCATATGTATATAATTTTATATATGGTGAATTGTGCCATTACAATTTTTGCAACTCATTTGATAACATTCAAGCTATAGAAATATGTTGAGTTATAAGTGGTCATTGCAATTCAAGATTGCAAGTAAAACCCAATTGCAAACCTAGTTACAACATACCTATTTTTTCATAATGTAGGTCATGTGGCTAAAATGTTTAAAGGTGGTGATTTGTTAATTTGGCCCAATCTAATTTTGCACCATGCTTGCCCTCCAATGTCTAAACTATTTTTCAATGTGAAACCTTGTGGATTTTGTAAAAATTGGTACCAATGTTGGGATATAGCTATGACATTTTGTAAACATACATATAATCACCCCTTTTGCTTGGGTGAGTTTTTTAAACAACAAAACAAATGCCTTGTTTATGACCATCTACTACATCTTAGTTAGTGGTGTACCTAGGGTTTTGGAGATGAAGTGAATGGGTTGGTTGTTAAATTACATTTACAAGAACTACATGAAAAGATCAAGAAAACACTCAAATTGAGTATGAAAATGAACTTTTCTATAATTAAGTGTTGGCCAAAAATCTTACTTAGAACATTTAAGAATTGAATAATTGTCCTTAATGTTACTAAGGATGGTTGTAATGTTGAAGTTTGTAATGTTGAAGGTTTTGATGTTTTTTCTAACCTAATTGCTTTAGCATCCATAATTTATGTTGAATTTTTGGTAATCCTTTGATTTGTTCCTTCATTGATGTAGTCAATACAAATGTGCTTAGGGATGGTCAGGTATCATTTACTTTTTCTTTGGCTTGATCGTTTTAGGACTAGAGTGTTAAATGTTTGTTCATTTCTTACATTTTATTGCTTATGTGAGTGCTTTGGTCCTTGATGTTGCTTATGTGATTACTTTGGTCTTTGAGGTTGTTATTTCTTGTGTTTTTAAATTTCTTTTAATGTTTTAATGTTAGATGTGTGATGAGTGCTTAATTTATTCCTTATTTTTCAAAATACTGATTATTTTAACATTATTTATGCTAATAATCATTTGTCTCCTTAGTTTTCCTAAATTGACTGCAATTACAATTATAATTCTTACCTTATTGCTTTAACTTAAATGGGCTACTCAGGGCGTTTATGGTACCAATGCTAAATGTGTTTATGAGGTTTCATTTGGTAGTTGCAAATCAAGCTTGTTCATTCAATTTGGTTTTAATGTCTATATGATGTCAATTGCTTGTGCATGTGATGTCTTTGAATTGAAGCATATGTATTGAACTTGGTTCTACTAGTAAAAAAATCCATTGAAACGAATAACATTAATTGGGGCTATGGCAGACTTTTGTAGCCTTCTGGAGTTGGTTTCATTCAAAAGTGGCCTTTGTAAAACACCTTTTGGATCTTCACCAATCATCAACAAAGATGAAATTGAGTCGAGCCTTTTAAAACCACGAGATAATGTGGAGACTAACATAAATGTAGAAAAGGAAAGTTGTTTGAAATGCAAGGACCTCCAAGGGCCATTCTTCCATTTTGCAAAGAAAAATAAAAGTTCACAAGATGTGCTTATAGATGGCTATATAAAGTTTTTAAAAAATTATTTGCAAATGGCAATGATTCAAGGCCTCCCAATAGAAGTGATTGTAAATGGTGAATTATCATGTAATGCCTTGAACTTTGGTATATTTTAATATAATTGTTCAATGATTGGTTGCATTGAATTAGTTTCCATTGATCTAGTAATTAATTTCATTGAATTAGTTGCACATTTCATTGAATTGGTTGAAATGAAGTGGTTGTGTATGGGTGAAATGGTTATCTCAAGCTTTGTTCTATTTGAAATTACTAGGGGTTCATTTCCCACTCTTATCATTTTTTTCCATGAACAAAGGTGTTGTACATTCAATATCAATTGATAGATGATATAAGTGGTGGACAAACCCATCCTTGGGTGGTACCATTAGGAATGTCAAACCTTGATTTTCCTAGACTTATTAAACTTTAAAAAACCATAGGAAACATTTAAATAATTTTTTTCACAATTTTTTTCATAAGTACATTTATTAGGTTCCATAGATTTTAAATTTTCAATAATAGAATATTGTGTATTTTGATGTTGTTAATCATTGCATTTAGAAAAAAATTCAAGAACGTAATGGTAATTTTTTTCTTTAAATTTTTTGGTTATGAACACAAATTTGAAACACGATTTGAAAATTTTCTTGAGAAAATTTTCTTAAGGTAATTGTGCAATTTATCTTTTTATATTTTTTATTAGACAATTTATTGAGTAAATATAACTTAATTATGAATTTCCAAAATTAAGGCTATTGATTCTTGAAACAACCACTTTTATTAGGAATACAATTTTTTTAAAATTTTCATTTTTTAATTCCAAAATAAATTTCAAACCATATATCAAAGCATGCAATGGATAAATATGAGAAAAAAAAAAATTATGATTGTGAAAATGTTTTTAAAAAAAGGCCTAGGAAAATGATTTGGCCACTTTTGGTTCTTTAAAGAATTCCTTGAGGTGGTTTTTAGTGGTACTACCTTAAGATGGGTTTGCCCTAATGTACATAATTATTTGCATTAACAAATATAAATAAGGTGATTTGCAATTTTTTGTTTAACAAATAGTTCATTATTTAAGGATCCTTCTGTGTGGAGTTGGATTTGCATTTTATGCATAATAAGGAATTTGTTTTGCATTCCCTTTATGTGGAGTTGTATCTATAAATATAAAAACACATGATACATATATGGGGATGAAAGCACGGTAAAATGTACAATTAAAAATACTTGCTAGTCTACTTATCAAATGAACAAAAAGTAGAACCAAAACCCATCACAAAATTATTATACATTCACTCTTTTTAGTTAAATGATAAATAACAAGATATTTCTTTATTATTATGCATTAAATTTTTAATTTTGCATTCTAAAAGTAGGTTTGAAGTTGATTTTTCTAAATGCAAATAATTTCTAAAATCTACTTTCTACAATGTAACATTTGATTCAAGTATGTGTCAAGTATATTCTACCAAAGAGAAAGTAGATTTTGTTTTTGGCGAGCCCTTTGAATATACAATGAACTTCATGCTATAACTTCATACATGTATATTTCATTAAATTTTCTAATGAAAAGTAGGTTTGAACACCATATTGACTAGTCAATTTCAAACATACTTATTCCTTACTTTTATTATTCCAAAGTTTTTGAAATTTTGTAATTGATTTACGATAATCCCAATTAAAGGTTCCATAGTTTCAAAATGAAATTCAAGTAAAATTTGAATATGCTTCTTGTGTTTTTGTGAAAAACTACCTTTTTTTTAACTTGATATTATTTTGACAACTTTTTCTATATACTTTACCATGCTTTCCACCATGGCTATGAATTGGGTTATGTATATGTTGTAGACATTGGTATGCATTCATATGTTAAGAAAATTTGGAATTGAATTGTAATATTTTCATAGAATTTCATTATCTAATCTTAGCTTGCTATTATGGACATTTGTAGATGAAGGTATGTAAAATTTTGCAACTCCACAAATGGTAAAGAAACTTAAGAAAAACTTGGATGGTATTTAGGTTATGGTCAAAGTTGATTGTAGTGGGAAGGTTGTGGAAAAAAAAGACCAAGTATTCATTCCAAAAACAAAAGGCACCTACATTTAACACCTCAACCAATAAGAGAAATGCCTCTCTAACCTCCTTGTCAAATGCACCTTGTGTTTCAACTACAAGTGATAATGTTTTACTCCATTTGTTTTGAAGGATTTTGCTCCAAACAGTGGCATTGTATTGTTACATCATATGTTACAATTTTGTTACAATAATTTATAAGACTTCTAGAATCTGATTCAATTTATTTTTAAGGTTCATCCACCCAATGGAAAACTACAAATCTATAAAGACCCTTTTGAATTCATAGAATGCTCATTAATTCACATAATTTGTTTATGTATTTGATTAAACGAAGAGACTAGAACTCAATCATACGAGCAAAATACCACATAGGATGAAGCTCCTTATAAATGTCCAAAGCCAGTAAGAAAACATGGTGTTTGAAGCCAAAACAACCCAAAAAACATTGGGGTGCCAAAGTTGATAATGTTGTTTGTACACAAGGCAAATCTGAAAAACCTTCAATTGTTAGAACACAAACTAAAACAAAGTGAACTTTCAAGTTTCATTGCGTAGTATAATTTGAACTTGAGCAAATGGTATGAGAATGTTAGAATTGCCATGAATTTCCTCATGCTTATTGATTCAAACATATATGCAAAAGGGCAAAGATTCCATGCGGGCTCATTAGATCTTTGTAAGATCTTCTTGTGTGATATCACTTTGTAGCATTTGAGTTCAATAAAATTTTTTTTGGCCCACACATAGCTCACAAGTGTAATGTTTTGAAGAAATTAGGTCACACTTTCCAAATCATGTTTACTTTTCAAATTCTATACATAGTAAGTTGTTGGTGGGAGCAAACAAATCCAAGTGGAAACCATATATATATATATAAACAAGGATGGAAATCCATCCACAAAAAGTACAAGGCATGTTGAAGCAAATGTAAACACATGAAAGGAAATCCAAGACCACAAAACAGTGTAATGAAATGGAGGACATAATGCTAAAAGGGCATCCTTTGCCACAAATCAGCTAGTGATGGAGGTCTAGGTGGTTTTGTGTGTAGAGGATTTCAACTTTCTGGATTACCATTTCATTGTTATGAGAGAGTTGAAATCCTATGCACGCTTTAGTACTAGACAAACATGGGCATTGCAGCCCAGAGGTTACAAATGTGGAGAAAGAATGTGTGGAGAATGATATCAAGTATGAAAGCTTGATTATGTGGCAGCAAAACCAACTTGAATAGGTTATTCAACTATTTTGATTTGCCATCTTTTAAAGATCATATCTATGAAACTAGTCAAGACCTTTCTAAAATGACATTTTTTCCTTGCTGTATAGGGATTTCTCACACCATATACATGTTGGTATGTTAGTCCAGTTTATAAAATTTGAAAGTGATTGTGTGAGGTGTTCTTCCATTGCATTATGATGTTCTCCTGACAATAAGATTTTGAAATTCAAAACCTAACCTTATTACTGGGGACTCACTACAACTTCAAGCTTGGGAAATTCGGGTGCCTAGATGGTGCATAAGCAACACATGGTGATTCCAGAAGACATTGGTCCTATCATAAAATTGGTATAAACTTGCAAAGCTCAAGGGAGAAAATGCTTGCAGTAGAGACTGGACTTCTTCCTGAACCCTAGCCCGAGCCCTAGTCCTACGAACCCTAACCCTAATCTCACAAACGTGAAGAACAAGCTTATGGATCCCTAACCCTATCCTAAAAACCCTAAGGCCAATCCTACGACTCCGCAAACGCGGGGAGAACATGCCTTGCGGTGTAAGAGGAAGGAGTGGTATTGGCGAGCGAGGGAGCGAGGAAGAGCGGTGTTGTTTCGTCCGGAGGTATGGGGATTGTAAGGGGAAGAGGAGGACCTCCGGTGCCAAGGCTAATCGCCAGTGGGCTAGCGTGCATGCGGAACGAGCAAGTGATCATCAGGGATGTGAACATGACACTGCATGAAGGATCAGGATTGATAATCACAGGCCCTAATGCTTCTGGCAAGTCCACCTTCCTGCGTGTGGTAAGAACTTACCTTCTCCCTCCTCACATCACTGGCAGTGCATTTTTTTCCCCCTTTTCTCTCTCTGTTTTGCCACTCTTTATCTTGCAAGAGAAGCTTTGATCTCTTTTTGGTCACAAGAAAAAAATGATTCTTCAAGCTTTGGTCTCTTTGTCAGAAGCAAAAGAATGATTCTTCTATAATAGTAGGATACTAGTTTTTGTCTCTATTCACACTTGAATTTAGGCTTAAAACTTCGGCGTCTGAGGTCATGCTCAGCAAAGGATTGGTTCCAAGCACCCCATCACACAAATTTCCAATCTCGTCTCCCTTGTGATTCCAAAGCAGGAGCTGTCAGGATTAGGATTTCTCAGTTTCTACTAATGATACAAGCTTATTGCCTCTTGCTGGTTGGTTATGTATTTCGTGACAATAAGTGCAGCTCTGTGGATTTATCAAACCGAGTGCAGGTCGCCTTCTGTGGGACGGGGTTGATTTGTCTCAGCCTGGCCTTTATGATTGTAAGATTCATCTTGAGATCCTTGTGCTCTGTTGGAAGATTCTTTGGAGTGATCACAAAGTATGTTTGTGAGGAGTTAAGTACACTAGAAGAATCAGCAGCATTTTTGCTTCAATTCATGGATGGTAGTTTAGAGCTGGAAATTATCTAGTTTTGAGCTTGTGTGGAAACCTAAACCCTAGATCATAAACCCATCACTGTAGTAGAGTGCTTTTTTTGTAGTGATGTTTTGTGGTTTGTGAGAGTGTTGATTCTTACTTTTATGATTGGTTTCAGCAGTGACAAAAGTTGTTAAGGGCATCATCATCACTACCAATCTAGTTCAAAATTCATTGCATGTGCACAATGTGCAGGGCAGTGTACAGGCCAAATGTGCATTTGGTTGCTGCAAAGGATGCCATCAAGAAGGCATTGACTGTCTATGAGAATGTGGTCTGCTCCACAGCCTTATACCATTAATTCATGATGTCTTCAAGGTCATCTTTAGGTGATTCTGGAGTATATAAGAGATTAGCTGTAAACTGTGCGAAAAAACTTACAGATGCTTCTTGATTTCTATTGCATAAAGCTGTCTCTCAGGTATCATCAATACAGGGTGCAGTGTCCTGTAGAAGAATGCTGCAAGTTGCATTGACCTGACTTGTGATGCACATTGGATGGAGATTGCACTCTTTCAAGCTCTCAATCTTCTTGTGGATACACTCACTCAAAATACACAATGGATTCCGTTGAGGATTGCATCTTGCTCCACAAAGAGGGAAGGCAGTAAATTGGATAGTCACAGCAGTGTCTGTTGTTACAGGATAGCCAGTCCTCAGTGGTTCAGTATGATGATGTGCATAATAGCAACTGTTGTTAATGCTTCAGTGTCCATTGGATTCAATGAGCTGATATTTTGGGAGTGGAACTCTGTCTTGGGTTGTTGCAGCATTTCTGGGAGATGCTGGAAGGAGGTGAGGGGCGCACAACAGGTGCACTTGAGACAATGGGACTAGGACATCTGGCTCAAGAACAAGCAGTTGTGCTTTCTATGGGCCAGGCATGTCTGTTTCTCCATTCATAAGTTACAGAATTTTGCTGGTGGATTTCATTACCTACGACTGGTTGATTCTCACAATCAATCAAATAGAATAGTTGATGTGTGTGTTTTAGTCTACTGCACAGAAATAGCTCAGCATGGATCCAGCAACAGATTGATTGCTAAAGTGCATGGTTGCAAAGTGCATGCAGTTTGTAACTTTCTACATGTGACATTTTGCAAATGTAGAGAAAGAGGTTGCAGCTGGCAAGGATGCTGGCAGTCCCCCGCCCACTGTGGTTACTGGATGAGCCCTCTGTGGGCCTTGATGCTGAGGTACCTGCCCTGCTCAATCTTCCTAGTTTTAAAGTTTTGCAAAATTTGTCACCCATCGTAACTGTTGCCTTGCATTGCATTGTTGCTATTGTTCTTGTCTTATCTGCACTTGTCCTAAATTACAACCTGAAACCTTGGACTACATGAAATCAAAGGATACATCACTCTTTATGTTATCATTATTAATGTGAAGTCTTGAGGAGTTGGTTGATCAGGGGGTGGAAATATTGGAGGAGCTGATTGCCCAGCATCGGCGCCAAGGAGGCATTGTGCTAGTGGCTACTCATGTCCCAATCAATCTTCCTGATGCCATGGCCTTGAGATTGCCCCCAAGGTAATATGCCCGTCTTAAAACAGCATTGCCCTTGTTTATATTTCTGACCTTGCTCAAGCAAATTTTGACCAAGCTTTGTGATGTGGGTGCTCCACTGAGGCCTTCTTCCATGCCATATGAACTTCTGGGCACCTGATGTTTGATCCATAACATTTGCAAGATGCTCTAGTCATGACTGGTTCTTAATCTGTTTTCAGGTTTCAGTTGTGCTAATCTTCACTTGTTTTGTGCATGCTGCAGAGTACCTCAATTCAGACAGTACACCGCAGCAGATTATGCTTGAGCAGAAACAAGAGGTTAACTACATTGGAAGACTGTAGTGTTCTTATCCATCATTTTTCATACCACCAATGGACATTTTCAGCAGTCAATATACAGGGGTTCTTGATTGAGAAGTTAGTTTGAAGAGCTTTAGGGAAGTAACTTTTGCATCTCTCAGAATCCCATCCACAACATTAGTGAAGATGCTTGCTCACTAATTTGTTTTCAAGATTTGGAATTGCTCTGAATATGAATCCAGTGTCATTGATTGCTTCTGGATATTTGGAGATGGGTTCAACTTAGGAGAATTACCTGTTCTAATCCAAACCAATCCAATTTCTTAGATGCACACTGTTATTTCTTATGTTTTGTGGACTTGATTCTCCTTCCTTCTTGGTGGACACTAAGTTCCTGTTTTTCATGGGATTTTCAAGAATCCAACTGTTCTGCAATATTCAATTCCATGTCAATGTGATTTTGAAGTCTGACATCCTTTGATAGTTGTGCCAATCACAGTTGATGGAGTCTCATAGCATTGTGCAGAAACAATCAAGACCAAAGGTGCTGTATAACCTCACTTACCTGTGGTCAATATCCCTGTATGCTTCAAGAAGATGAGCCAGAAGTGGTGGATCCTTTGTACCTAGTTTGTCAGGAAAGCTGGGCAACCCTGAAAAGCATTGCGAAGGGCTGACCTTTTGTGGTTTTCTCTCATCAAAACACAGTTAAATTACAGTGGGAATGGACTAGTTGTCACAAGAGCTGGATCATGCAGAGATTGAGTTCAGCACTGTAGACATACAAGAGGTGAGATTTGATCATTCTAACTGGCACCGGTTTCATGCAGATGTGCAGATATAGTCACTAAATTTGCTTTTTGCAAGGAGTGCCATAGTCATGATGCTGTGAACAGTCCCTGATTCAACATGTGTTGCACAGCAGCTGATGTCAGGAGGTAATTAGTTTCACCCTTCCAGCAGCAGCCACCATGATATGTGAACAAAGTTGAGAATTTGTTGTTGAAAGAAATACAGTGTGATGATGGCACCTAGAATAGAAGGTCATGAAAGAGATGCATGCACTGCTAAGATTCCCTTGGGGCAGTTGCAACCAGAAGGTTATGGACCTGCAGGAGAGAATCCAATATGCATACCCCTAGGTAGTGCAAAGCCTATGACCAGAAACACTTAGTGTTTCAGCAGCATAATGGAAAAATAGTAAAGCCACACCATAGTAGTGTTGTTGCTAATATGGATTCTGTTGCATTCCTAGCATATCCTGTTCCATGCAACTACATTGCGAATAAGAGCCACTTATGCTCCACTGCAGGCACTATCAGAGAAACTCCCAACTGTCTCCTAAAATAAGTACAAGTAACAGACCAGACATAAAGCAAATGAGTACCAAAGAAAACACAATTAGGTGGGGTGCTCTCAGACACAACCTCATGACATGTTAAAGCTAGATACAGGAGTGGATATATATCCACAAAACTTTGCAGCAGGCACTTGGTGTAGGGGGCTATTTGGATGAACAGGAAAGAAATGAACTGAACCCTCAAAAGAGGAAAGGGAGAGAAAAATTTAAAATCCTAATGTGTGGTTGGAACAGCAACAGTTACATGTACGTTCAGAGACCTTCAAACAGCAAGAACAGCAACAATAGCATGCACATTCAAATACCTTAAAAAACAGCATGTATTGCAGGGACCTGCTACACTAACATCCCCACTGATTTCATTAGGTCCTGGCCCCACCCAATGTCACACATTAACCAACATGCTTAAGTTTCTGTCACATAACCTTTCTTGGTAACAAACATCTGCAAGTCCTGCTTGAGTGGAATAATATTCACAATATGACTAAATACCCAGAGATTCAGTTCCTCCAAGACCAAAGTATACATGTTACCATTGGAAAGCTCATGACAAATGCTACAACTTTGTTCCAAATCGCACCTTAATCGAAGGTCTGCAAAAAATGTTATGGGCTTCTAACGTCGTTAAAGTCCTAATTTAGAGAATTTCAAGATTCTCAACTTGGGAATCCCGGGACAAAATGACATTTGGTGTAGGCCCCATGGCCAGGCACAAAGAATACTATAAGGGGGAAGGTGGTGGCATCCCCCAAGTCCGGGCCGTGGTGAGTTTTATGAATACATGTTTGCCCGTGGCTCGTTTGTGCACCAAAAATGCTTCAATTACGCACTAACCAACTTGTTGTTTGATTTGTGTAGGTCCGTGTGAATAATTGACTTACTTGTTACTCATTTTAGTCCCTATCCCAGAGCTCTAGCACGCCCCTCTACCCTCAAAGTGCTACGAATCAAGGAGCATACCCCAACTCCTTATCCTTCCGCTATTTTCACCTTTGGATTTGCATTTGAGTCTATCATGGAGTTTGGGGGTGCATCAATTCTCATCCTTGACAACTTCACTACACACTTTCCCCATCCATATTGGGTACACTTTAGGATCAAATGGATAAGCAAGAATAAAATATTTTTTATGTAAATCTTTAAAGGGAATGTAAGTTATTGTACTCAAGGATGACTTCATGTTTTTATGCCCACAATATAGAGGGATAATTGGATATTCTTGATCTTCAATGATAGGTGGAGTTGTAAAAGAGAATTACACATGATTAATTTTCCAATTGCTAGATGCCAAAAACCTTCCAATAAGATGTGACTTTACTTTCGAAATGGTTTTGACAAGCATTTTAAAATACCTACCCAATATTCAATATAGGGTCATTTCATCTCTCACAATGTTCAACTTCAAAACTTCAAATATTTTGATATACCACTACTAATGTATTTTCCCTCGTTATTGATTTTGAGGCATCATTACCCCAAATAGGACAAAATGGAACATGCTTTGGAACTTCACTTAGTAATTTGGGGCGACCTTGATTATCAAACTTCCACAATCGAGTAGTAGGGCCATTTTTGGGACTCCACATCAAATCAATCAATGACACCATGTACTACATCACTAGCCATCTAGAAGAATCCACAAAAAATCGAAAAAGATGCATATGTATATGTTTGATTAATACCTTGAAGCCATATTTCAAATAGCCTTGAACCCATGATTTGAAATCAAGAATTTCTTGCATCAATTGGGGGATGAATGACATTGCATATCATAAATTCATTTTCTTTTGACAATTTATAAATTGGGTCATCACATTTAACACAATGGTCAATTGGTGTCATGGGAAATTTGATAGGTTTTAGTAGATGAACATTCACTACAAGAGATGTGTTCAACTAGGAGTTTCATTAATCATTTAGGTGAAATCACCACATTCTTAATGATTGTCAATGAGTTTATGAGTTCATTAATTATTTAAATGAAATCACTACATCCCTTGGTGATTGGCAACAAGTTGTGATATGAATAAATGAATTCATTCTAAATTAATCAAATTAAAAATTGCCACATGGCATTTATTTAAAAATTAAAGTGATTTAAAATTATTTTAATGTGCATATAGTCAACATACATATTTGACCACATGGAAGTTGTATTAACATTTGAACCTTGGACTACAAGGTGATAACCCATTGCCATTGCCATCTAACCAAGTTACCCATTTGATATGAAACAATTGGGGTGATGATTGTATTTAATATGTTGTTTATTCCAAATGTTTTGCAAAAACCAAATTTAAATATTATTATCTTTTTCATACTATGTCCAAATGGAACAATTAAAAAAGCTTTTTCGAAGATGTACACATCTTGAATTTTTTTAAACAAAAAAAACTATTTAATTTGATTGCAAATGCATTTGAATCTTGCAAGCAAATACATTTCAACAATGATGTACTGAAGATTTTGTTTTCTTAACCATTATTATCTTTCTCATATTTTGGCCAAATGACAAAATTTAAATTTCATTTAATTTTATTTTTCCCAAGATGTACACATCTTTAATATTTTTAAGAAAAAATAAATTAACTTGATTGAAAATAAATTCAAAACTTCCAATTTATTACATTTCAACAATGGCGTGTTAAAGGTTTTTTCTTTCTTTAACCATTGTTATCTTTATCATATTTTCTCTTAACATAAAAGTTTAAATTTAATTCCATTTTATTCCCAAGATTTTCACAAATAAAATTTTTAAAAGCATTTTAATTAATTTGACTAAAAATGCATTTGAATTCTATTATTTAATACATTTCAAAATATGTTTTGAAAAAAAAAAAATCTTTCAAAGAACATAATTTGTGAAAAAACCTATTTAATTTATTTTTTGTTTCAGAATTTTTTTTTTCTATGATAATATATTATACAATATTATTCCTCCCCACATTTCAAATATATATTTAATCAATAGAAATTTTATTTATTTATTTGTTATATTAGTTATAATTTTAAATATTCAAATGATTAAACACATAAATTAGTTTACTACTTCATTATGTTATATAAAGTATTAATGTTATGAAAATAATTACTAATTTATACACAATTTTTTTCAATAACAGAAAATTTAATATATTAAATTACAAATAGTACATTTTCACTTTTTAAAGGGATTTTTAATCTTATAAAATGATGTTTCATATAAATTATTAAAAAAATTCAAGTTGTATGAGCGAAGGTTTGATAAATAAATAAATAAAAATTTACCCTAATTCAGAGAAGCAAAACCCGTAACACATGTACTCAATCTCTAGGAAACCTGAGATGCCATCGCCAGAGCTTGATTGCGCAACTGAATGCTTGAACTATTGCACCAACTTTAAAGATCGGTTGCTCAAAATAACATCAAGGCTTAATTCATACTTACACAAGGTAAAACCCACCGCATGACCATTCATTACTTGAACGGGGTGATGTTCTGTTATGGCATATTGGAAGGAAAGTGATGAGCTCAATAAATATCTGTAAGTTCATTGAAATATAGTGAGTCATCAGATTACTTTTTCAATTTTGTGATGTAGCCACACCAGAGGTTTTCTTCCAGATTTGCTGATAGAGTAGGTTTGACAATAGAATTTTTAAAAAATCCTTCTATATTGTGGTTATGTATTGGACCTATGATAGAAATCTGGTTATTTTTTGACATTTAAAAAAAACTTAGCTTAGCAAAATGAGGGAATTTTTTTCAAAAAAATTCATTTGTTGTAGATATTGGGCCCATTTGTTTTTGGCACAATGTGAAAATTCCCCACAAAAGAAAAAACGCTGAGTCACTCTAGCAATCATCCACAAGAAGAATTAGCCAAATTTGGCTACAGGTCAGAGAGGAAAGTTGATAAATTTAAGACTGTTGTATTTTGGTGACCTGGTCGAATCCATCGTCTAAATATGGCGATATTGAGAAAAAACACAAATTCCTCAAAATCTGGAGATTTTGGCGCAGTTTATTAGCAATAATCCTTTGAATGAGTTCGAACAGGACTTTGTATTATCACCAAGTGACAAAAACTGGCCCCAAATGCTCGCCACCAATTTGGTGGTGTACATTTCTTTATGGTGTGATGCAACTTTCTGCGACATGCACTCGCCACTATGCCGGTTTCTGGTGTCGCATGGCAAAGTACTGGCGACACGTTCCATAATTGTCAATGCAATCGCGAGCATAAACATCTGTAGATCGCGTGGTGGTCGGGACAAGGAGTAGATTACACCTACTATTTGGAGCTCAGTACCTACCTGCAAGAGGCATCTTGTAAGCATCTGGTGCTCAATTCTTTAAAGCTTATAAGGTGCCCTCCAAATACGCCAGACAATTTCTCCACGAGCTTCACATGTCATAAAAAAGGTATGATTCCTGGTCTGCCAATCAATCTCGATTCTTATCCATGCATCACTTTTTTACCGCCTCCCTTCAATTGCATGTCGAAATGTGTGCAATTTCTCCAAGAGCTTTACATGTGATAAAAAAGGTCTGATTCCTGGTCTGCCAATCAATCTTGATTCTTATCCATGCATCACTTTTTTACCGCCTCCCTTCAATTGCATGTCGAAATGTGTGCAATTTCTCCAAGAGCTTTACATGACATAAAAGAGGTCTGATTCCTGGTCTGTCAATCAATCTTGATTCTTATCCATGCATCACTTTTTTACCGCCTCCCTTCAATTGCATGTTGAAATGTGTGCAACTTCTCCAAGAGGTTTACATGACATAAAAAAGGTCTGATTCCTGGTCTGTCAATCAATCTTGATTCTTATCCATGCATCACTTTTTAACCGCCTCCCTTCTTTTGCATGTTGAAATGTGTGCAATTTCTCCAAGAGCTTTACATATCACAAGAAGATGAATGGTATATTATTTGATTCTTAACTCAG